>Ga0209702_10002104_pt1 | contig 35862 bp, 25 predicted proteins | sample FRY01_FD_187210 | JGI IMG/M metagenome (GOLD analysis project Ga0209702, IMG submission 187210) | Freshwater microbial communities from Lake Fryxell liftoff mats and glacier meltwater in Antarctica - FRY-01 (SPAdes) (version 2) | ecosystem: Environmental > Aquatic > Freshwater > Ice > Glacier...
GGAGTACGCTTTTTGCAAGGACGCGTTTTAGGAAAAATGCAATCTTTAGGATTTGATATCCAGCAGGAATCGAATTTGTTGTTACTGGAAAAAGAAATTATTACCTCCAGCGAAATCGAAGGGGAAATATACAAACCCGAAGAAGTACAATCGTCTATTGCCAAAAAAATAGGCGCAAACATAGATAACAATCAGCCCACAAACCGAAATATCGACGGTTTTGTAGATTTGTTGTGGGATGCGACTCAAAATTATACAACTGCTATTTCAGAAGAACGCTTGTTTAATTGGCACGGTGCCTTGTTTCCAACAGGAAGAAGCGGATTGCACTCCATAACAACTGCCCATTGGCGCAAAGATGAAAAAGGGCCAATGCAAGTAGTTTCGGGTGGGTTTGGGAAAGAAAAAGTTCATTTTGAAGCACCAAATGCGATTTTTGTTACTGACTTGATGAATATCTTTTTGGATTGGCTAAATACTGCATCGCAAGAAGATTTAATTATAAAAACTGCTATAGGTCATTTATGGTTTTTAACCATTCATCCTTTTGAAGACGGAAACGGACGAATTGCTCGTGCCATTTCAGAAAGTATGTTGGCAAAATCAGAAGATGCGGCAATGCGATTTTACAGTTTGTCTTCACAAATTCTAAAAAACAAAAAAGACTATTATCTATTGTTGGAGCAATCACAAAAAGGGAATTTAGATTGTACCAATTGGTTGCTTTGGTTTTTAGAAATTTTGAAAAAAGCAATTATCCAATCCGAAGTAATTATTAGTGCGGTTTTACAAAAATCAGCTTTTTGGAAATCACACGAAAAAACTATTTTGAATCAGCGCCAACAAAAAATGTTAGGAGTTTTATGGGATGATTTTGAAGGTAATTTGACAACAAAAAAATGGGCTTTACTCTCAAAATGTTCTGATGATACGGCTTTGCGAGATATTAACGAATTGATTCTAAAAAAAATATTATACAAAGAAGACAAAGGCAGCAGAAGTACTAGTTATAAAATAATGTTAACACAACCATTCCAGACTTAAAATCTAGAAAACCAAATATTGTGAAAAATAAACACTGCTAACTGAAAACTTTCTTAATCTAAGTTAAGTGCAAAACGCTGACATTGAGCGTACATTTGCTTCATCAAATAACAATTAATTTTATACATTATGGCAACTACGGTTTTACACAAAGCATCTACAAGAGGACACGCCGATCACGGATGGTTAAACGCTTATCATAGTTTTAGCTTTGCTAGTTGGTACAATCCGGATAGAATTCAATTCGGGATTTTGCGCGTTTTAAACGATGATACCGTGGCAGCCGGAATGGGTTTTGGAAAACATCCACACGATAATATGGAAATTATTACCATTCCACTTGAAGGCGATTTGGCTCACAAAGACAGTATGGGAAATGCCGAAACTATCAAATGTGGCGACATTCAGGTTATGAGTGCTGGAACCGGAATTCAACATAGCGAGTTCAATCCAAACCAAGATAAGCAAACCAAATTATTACAGATTTGGGTGTTCCCAAAAGTGAGAAATGTAGAACCTCGTTACCAACAAATCACTTTAAACCCAGAAGACAGAAAAAACAAATTACAACAGATTTTGTCCCCAAATCCAGAAGATGAAGGAGTTTGGATTCATCAGGATGCTTGGTTTCATTTGGGTACATTTGACAAAGAAGTTACTGCAACCTATCAATTGAAAAAAGAAGGTAATGGCTTGTATGTTTTTGTCTTGAAAGGAAATATTATAGTTGACGGACAAGAATTAGAAACTCGAGATGGTTTTGGAATTTGGGATTTTAATTCTCTTGAAATTGAAGTAACTTCAGATGCGGAGATCTTATTGATGGAAATTCCAATGCAGCACTAATTAATTTTAATGGTAATTGACATATATAATTAGAATCCAACCAAAAAAAACGCTGGGTACATCATTAAATGCATCCAGCATTTTTACACAACTAATAATCTAAAACTTATTTGCCTTTCAAATTTAGATTTTCAAAACTAGAAACGTCAATCACTTCTTCTAAATCAATATCAAATGAAATTTTGACTGTATCACCAATTATTGTTACTGGCAACTGACTTGATATCTGAGAAGATCCTACAAAGATATTTGGATAGTCTTTTACTTTAAAATAATAAAAACTATTCCCGTTTTTTACATCGTTCTGAATTCGTGTAATTACCGTTGTCAATAGCTTTTTATTAGAAACGCTGCTCGGGTTAATCTTGTTATCTGACATATTATAAACATTCTTGAACGAAGTTAGCGCTTCACGCATCGTATTTCCCACTCCTACAATTGTATAGTCAGAAATAGCCACCATAGCAAACATTTTAACTAATCCTCCTTTATCCTTCAAAGTCATTACATACGTTGGAATATTGTTAATATTATAAGGTATTGGCAAGGAAGCCTGATATCCTTTTTCTTGCACTTTCCCCTGAGCCGAACTTTGAGCTGCAAATTCCGTCGCACCACCCTGTTTATAAAAAATCGTTTCCTTAGTTCTGGTATCGACCAAAACGAAACCTACAGCGGATTCATCCTTACCTACTGATGTGAGTCCAGTATACCAATACGATCTATTATCATTGCCGTACACTAAAGTCAATCCTTCGGTAATTTGAAGTTTATCTGCATTCGAAAAATTCCAATACCCATGCACATATTCGCCCCAATCATTCAATTGGTTTTCAATAAAGTCAATGGGCTGAATTCGGTCTACCCATTTTGGCGCATTAGCTATTGAATGCGAACTAATTTTCCCTGTTTGTGCATTGACCACAATAATTCCTGTTGCATCATTCCCATTAAAACCAATTTTCTTCACATACTTTGTCACCACCCAAAAAGGAATTCCTTTATCATCTATCTCAAAGCTAAAATCAGCTAATCCAAAAGTAGCATAACCATTAAAATACAAAAGCCTTTCAATATTACTTTGAAAATAGGCTTTAGGTTGGTATTTAATCTTAATAGACTCTCCATCAATATTTTGAACTAATTTCACATCCCTTTCGTTTGTCGCAGAAACCATAACATATCCAGCAGTTCCCTCTTGATTGTTCATCCATTTAAAAAACCCAGAATGCAATAAAGGAGCAACCCAATACAATTCTTTGTTTACCTTTTGAATACAAAACTCTCCAAGTTCTACCTGACTTCCCAAGGCAGGCTGGGAACCTAGCACTTTTTCACCTAGCAAATGTGCTAAATCCTCATCAACAACACGAATTTTATCAATAGAAATAGGAGCAATATGATTTGAAATTTTTTCGCCGTTCGCCACTTTTCCAATCATTTTTTGGTAGGATTCACTTCTAAACATAGGAAGACTAGTTAGCAGTGGAAAAACAATTAAATAAATTAACAATCCAGCAAGAATAATGAATAAAAACCGCTTTGGTATAGTAGTTATTTTTAGCTGTTTGGTATTTGGAGAAATTTCTAAACCTGTTGAAATTATAATACCAAAGCAAGTCAAAACCAAAAGAATTATTGGCAAACCTATAAAGCCATAATTAATAACAGGCATTCCAAAATAGAATAATAAAACTCCTGTAAAAACCAAAAATAAAAAGGACACTATTTTTTTCATAACACAAGTAACTTAGGAGTGTTAGTCTTTAAATACAATTTTTGTTACAAAAGCATTTGACTTATTTCCCAGAGAGTAATCCATTTAAAATAACAATATCCTAAAAAAGTAGTATTTTTGCAGTCGGTTTTATTTTTCACAACCTAAAACCTTAAACTTTAAACAAAAATCAATGAAAGCATACGTATTTCCAGGGCAAGGAGCTCAATTTACCGGAATGGGCAAAGACTTATATGATGGCTCAGAATTAGCAAAATCACTTTTCGAAAAAGCCAATGAAATATTGGGTTTCCGCATCACGGACATAATGTTTGAAGGAACAGCCGAAGAATTGAAAAAAACTAAAGTTACGCAACCCGCGATTTTCTTGCATTCGGTGATTTTAGCAAAAACTTTAGAAAATTTCAAACCCGAAATGGTTGCGGGACATTCTTTGGGCGAATTCTCGGCATTAGTAGCCAATGGTGTTTTGTCGTTTGAAGACGGATTAAAATTAGTTTCACAACGAGCTTTAGCTATGCAAAAAGCTTGCGAAGTAAAACCTTCGACAATGGCGGCAGTTTTGGGATTAGCCGATAACATTGTTGAGGAAGTTTGCGCTTCAATAGACGGAATTGTGGTGGCAGCTAATTACAACTGTCCAGGACAATTAGTAATTTCGGGAGAAACTCAAGCAGTAGAAAAAGCCTGTGAAGCGATGAAAGCTGCTGGTGCAAAACGCGCTTTGTTGTTGCCTGTTGGTGGTGGTTTTCACTCGCCAATGATGGAACCCGCACGAGAGGAATTGGCCGCAGCCATTGAAGCGACAACCTTCTCCACTCCTATTTGTCCGGTTTATCAAAACGTGACAGCAACTGCCGTTTCTGATGCTAACGAAATTAAGAAAAACTTAATTATTCAGTTGACAGCTCCTGTAAAATGGACACAATCCGTGCAGCAAATGATTGCCGATGGCGCGACTTTGTTTACCGAAGTTGGCCCAGGAAAAGTGTTGGCTGGATTAATTGGAAAAATTGATAGAGAAGCAGTGACAGCGAATGCGTAATTAGTGTTTAGTCGCAGTTTTCAGTTTTTAGACTTGATAACTGAAGGAAATAGAATTCATAATTTACAGTCCTCGTAAACGAAAGTTTATGGGGATTTTTTGATTATAAATCTTTTGCTTCGGCGCCATTTGTGTTTGCGAGAAACAAAGCTATCGCATTAGTCGCTTTCATTTTGTGATTGTTTCGTGAATTGCACTAGCTTAAACCAAAAAATCCCAAACTATCAACTTGATACTTTAGGATTTATGCTAACTGGAAACTGCTATTGAAAACTCAATACTAAGACTTAACTTTCTGTTCCCATTTCCAAGCGCTTTCCATCGCTTCGTCTAATGTGTATTGCGCTTTCCAGCCCAGAACTTTGTTTGCTTTATCCGTATTGGCAAAAGCCGAAGTTATGTCGCCTTCTCTTCTTTCTACAATTTTATAAGGCAATTTTTTACCGCTAACTTTTTCGAAAGAATGAATCACTTCCAGAACCGAACTTCCCGTTCCTGTTCCCAGATTGAAGATTTCAACATTATCCAAATTCTTTTTTTCTAATAAACGTTTCATTGCGATAACGTGGGCTTTCGCCAAATCGACTACGTGAATATAATCGCGTACACAAGTTCCGTCTGGCGTTGGATAATCGTTGCCGTAAACCGACAATTCCTTTCGTAAACCCAATCCAGTTTGTGTAATAAACGGTACCAAATTTTGTGGAACTCCCAAGGGTAATTCCCCAATTTCAGCCGATGGATGCGCTCCAATCGGGTTGAAATAACGCAATAAAACGGCGTTTACATTAGTTACTTTGGCCGTATCCGTTATGATTTCTTCGCCAATTTGCTTGGTATTTCCGTAAGGCGACATTGCCGTTTGAATGGAGGCGTCTTCCGTAATTGGCATTTTTTCGGCTTGACCGTAAACCGTACAAGATGAACTAAAAATAAAGTTGGCCTCCGGTTGTTGTTGCAATTCTTGAAGCAAATAAATTAAAGTATTCAGGTTGTTTTCATAATACAACAATGGATTTCCAACGCTTTCTCCAACCGCTTTTGAAGCTGCAAAATGGATTACGCCAGAGATATCACGATGTCTTTTGAAAAATTCCTGCACTTTTTCTTTTTCGCGCAAATCCAGATTTTCGAATGCCGTAGTGATTCCAGTAATATTGGCAATTCCGTCCAAAACATTTAACGATGTATTCGAAAGATTGTCAATGATAACTACCTCAAAACCCTGATTTTGCAATTCAACTACGGTATGCGAACCTATAAAACCTAAACCTCCTGTTACTACTATTTTCATTTTTATTATTTTGTACAGACGTGATTCATCGCGTCTTTTCATTTACAAAAAAAAGACGCGATGAATCGCGTCTCTACGGGAATTATCCTAAATATTCTAAAACCGAATCCGTGATAAATTTAATTTGTTCATCGTCTAATTCGGTGTGCATTGGCAACGAAATCACTTCTATCACCAATTGATTTGTCACCGGAAAATTTTCTTCTTTATATCTTGAATCCAAATATGCTTTTTGCAAATGCAAAGGAATTGGATAATAAATCGCACATGGAATACCTTTGTCCAACAAATGTTGCATCAATCCATTTCTGTCGGCGTTGATGATTCGCAAAGTATATTGATGAAAAACATGGCAGTCGCAAATCTCGCAAATACTTGGTGCAATAATGTTTTTGTGTCCTTCTAAAGCTGCTGTATATTTCCGAGCTGCATTTTGACGTGCCGTATTGTATTTGTCTAATAATGGTAATTTAGCGTTCAAAACCGCGGCTTGTATACTGTCCAATCTTGAATTTACACCCACAACATCGTGATGATAACGTTCGTACATTCCGTGGTTTACGATTCCTCGAATTTTATGTGCCAATGCATCGTCATTTGTAAAAATTGCTCCGCCATCGCCATAACATCCCAAGTTTTTTGAAGGAAAAAACGAGGTTGCCCCAACGTTTCCAATAGTTCCAGCCTTCTTTTTAGTTCCATCCGAAAACTTGCAATTGGCTCCAATGGCTTGCGCATTGTCTTCGATAACATAAAGATTATATTCTTTGGCAATAGCCATAATCGCTTCCATATTAGCGGCACGACCAAACAAGTGTACAGGAACAATGGCTTTGGTTTTTGGCGTAATCGCTTTCTTGATTCCTTCGATAGAAATATTCATATTTACCATATCCACGTCAACCAAAACTGGTGTCAATTGCAACAAAGCAATTACTTCTACGGTTGCAGCAAAGGTAAAATCGGCAGTGATTACTTCGTCTCCTGGTTTTAAATCTAATCCCATCATAGCAATTTGCAAAGCATCGGTTCCGTTGGCACAAGGAATTACGTGTTTTACACCGAGATATTCTTCGAGATTTTTTTGGAATTGATGAACTTGCGGTCCGTTAATGTAAGTGTTGGAATCGAGAACTTCTTGGATTGAAATATTAACCGTGTTTTTTATTTTATCGTATTGACTTTTCAAGTCAACCATTTGTATTTTTTTCATTTAACCTTTTGTTTAAATTTACTAAAATACAATCGAGGTTGTATTTTAAATTTAGAACAAAAATAAGGATTTTAGCAGAATGATTTTATAGATAATTAAAAGAAAACGTAATTTAGCACCAGAAATTTTTTGATATGCTCTTCCTTTACAATCTAATCGTTCAAATTGCCGGTTTTTTATTAAAAATCGTCGCGCTTTTCAGTCCGAAAATTAAACTTTTTGTGGATGGTCGAAAGCCAGTTTTTAAAATTTTACAAACCAAAATCAATCCTAACGACAAAACCATTTGGTTTCACGCTGCCTCACTTGGAGAATACGAGCAAGGTCTGCCCGTCATCGAAAAGATAAAAATAAAATACCCGAATCACAAAATCGTAATTACTTTTTTCTCACCATCAGGTTATGAAGTGCGCAAAAATAATTTGGTTGCCGATGTTACCGTGTACTTGCCTTTGGACACCAAAAAGAATGCGAAGGATTTTTTGAAACTCGTTCATCCAGAAATGGCATTCTTTATCAAATATGAATATTGGCCTAATTATTTGACCGAATTACGAAAACTCGGAACTCCAACGTATTTGATTTCAGGAATTCTTAGAAAGAACCAACTGTTTTTTAAATGGTATGGCGGATTTTACAGAAAAGCATTGGATACGTTTACCTATTTTTTTGTACAAAATGAAAGTTCAAAAAATTTGTTACAACAGTTAGGCAAAGCCAATGTTGCCGTTTCAGGTGACACGCGTTTTGACAGGGTCGCATCAATTTTGGAAAAAGACAATTCTTTGGATTTTATTGAGGCATTCAAAAACGATATATTGACTATTGTTGTGGGTAGTTCGTGGCCAAAAGACGAAAGCTTATTAGTCGATTATATCAATCAAACTAACGGAAAAGTTAAGTTTATCATTGCACCACATAACATCAAGAGCGAGCAAATTCAAGAATTGAAAAATGCTATTACCAAAAAATCCATACTATTTTCTGATGTACAGACGCGATTTATCGCGTCTCCACATCCTGAAAATATAGAATTTATCGCGTCTCCACGGGAGAGTGAAGCGCGATTAATCGCGTCTCCAAATCCTGAAAATAAAGAATTTATCGCGTCTCCACGGGAGAGTGAGACGCGATTACTCGCTTCTCCAAATCCTGAAAACATGGAATTTATCGCGTCTCCACGGGAGAGTGAGACGCGATTAATCGCGTCTCTACAGGAATACGATGTTTTTATTATTGACACCATTGGGATTTTGACCAAAATTTACAATTATGCCGATATTGCTTTTGTTGGCGGAGGTTTTGGTAATCCTGGTGTTCACAATATTTTGGAACCCGCTACTTTTGGAATTCCAATAGTCATTGGTCCCAACTTTTCCCATTTTGCAGAAGCAACAGCTTTGGTAAATATGGAAGGCTGTGTTTCCATTTCAAATAAAAATGAGCTTTTTGATACTTTTTCCAATTTGATTGCCAACGATGATATTCGACACGAAAAAGGGCATATTTGCAGCACTTTTGTTCAAATGAACAAAGGAGCTACCGCCATTATTTTAAAATACATTTTGAATGATTAAAAACATATAAAATTACAACCTAAATCTAATAGCATGAAATTTTTAAAATTAGCCTTATTATTATTTGTTATTCAAACCCAAGCCCAACAAGGCGGTATGTGGATTCCTTCGCTTTTAAAAGGGATGAATGAAAAAGAAATGAAAAACTTGGGTATGAAAATGTCAATAAAAGACATTTATGATGTTAATCATTCGAGCTTGAAAGATGCAGTTCCTCATTTTAATGGAGGTTGCACTTCAGAAGTAATTTCTCCAAAAGGATTGATTTTGACCAATCATCATTGCGGATTTTCACAGATTCAAGCGCACTCCAGCGTAGAGCACGATTATTTGACCGATGGATTTTGGGCTTATAAAATGGAAGACGAATTGCCAAATGAAGGACTTACGGTCACTTTTATAGTAAAAATCGAAGACGTAACTAAACAGGTTCTGGTAGGGAACCACTTCACTTACAAATGAAGCGGAAAAACAAAATAAAATCCTGGAGAATATTACTTCCTTGACTAATTCTTTACCAAAAGAAAATTGGCAGGAAAATAAAATTCGCACTTTTTTTGAAGGCAATCAATACATGCTTTTCGTAACAGAAACTTTTAAAGACGTGCGTTTGGTGGGTGCTCCGCCGACATCTATTGGGAAATTTGGTTCTGATACAGACAATTGGGTTTGGCCTCGCCACACGGGAGATTTTTCTTTATTCCGAATTTATGCCGACAAAAACAATCGTCCGGCGGCTTATTCTAAAGACAACGTTCCTTATACTCCAAAACATTTCTTACCTATTTCACTTGATGGTGTGGCCGAAAATGATTTTACATTGGTTTTTGGTTATCCTGGAAAAACAAACGAATATTTGCCTGCAGTCGCGATTGAACAAATTGTAAACGAATTAAATCCTGCAAAAATCGAAATCAGGGGCAATGCCTTGAAAGTTGCCGACGGTTTTATGCGAAAAGACAACAGCATAAAAATTCAATATGCCGCTAAATATGCCAAAATTGCCAATTATTGGAAAAAATGGATTGGGGAAACTCAAGGATTAAAAAAATCAAATGCCGTTGCTATAAAAAAAGAATCTGAAAAAGTTTTTCAGCAAAAAATAAGTAAAGCAGGCAAAGAAAAAGAATACGGAACCCTATTATCCGATTTTGAAAAAAACTACGCAGAAATAGCGCCTTATGCCTCTGCCAAAGATTATTTTACAGAAGTAGTAATACTCAACACTGAATTGTTGAGTGTTGGTTATAAGCTATATCAACTAGAACAAGTATATAAAACAAAAGGAGAACAATCTTTCACAGACCGAAAAAACAATTTAATAACCGGACAAGAAGCTTTCTATAAAAACTTTAATGCCAATGTGGATTCGGCTATTTTTGAGGAGTTGATCGAATTGTATGCCACTAAATCGCCAAAACAATTTTTACCCCAAAGCTTGTTAAATGTCAATGCTAAAAATTTGGCATCGGAGATTTATTCCAATTCTAAACTAAAAAATTACGTTGGACTAAAAGAATTACTGACCGGTGATGCTCAAACAGTTTTAACGAATTTGAACAATGACAAAGGATTCCAGCTTGTTAAAGAATTAGCAGATAAATATTCTACAGAGGTGACGCCAAAATATGATGAAATCAACTTAAAGATCACAGCTTTGCACCGCACTTACATAAAAGCGCAATTGGAATTAAATAAAGAAAGCCGAATTTTTCCCGACGCCAATAGTACTTTAAGAATTACCTATGGAAAAGTAAAAGGATATGAGCCTAAAGACGCAACACTTTATACATCAATAAGCTATTTAGACGGCGTAATGGAAAAATACATTCCAGGTGATTATGAATTTGATGTGCCGGCAAAATTAATTGATTTATACAAAACGAAAGATTACGGTATATATGGCGAAAATGGCAAAATGCCTGTTTGCTTTATTGGCACAAATCACACTACAGGAGGTAATTCAGGAAGTCCAGCGATTGACTCAAAAGGGAACTTAATAGGACTCAATTTTGACAGAGTTTGGGAAGGAACTATGAGTGACATCTATTATGACCCTAGTATTTGCAGAAATATTATGGTAGATGTGCGCTATATTTTATTTATTATGGATAAATATGCTGGAGCAAAAAATTTGATAGAAGAACTAAAATTGGTTCATCCAAAGAAAAAGTAAATGCCTGAAAATGAATTATCTAACTAAAAAATAGTCCAAAACAAAACGTTTGGCAAGAAAGTCAGATATTTATTAAGTATTTGGTTTTAGCGATGTAATAATTGTAATTTGTTCTTTCGTTGACAAATGAATATTATTTTTCAAAAAAAATATAAAAAAATATTTTACCTATTAAAAAATTTATATCTTTGCCCCGAATTAATAATTAACCTTTTATAATTAAGTAAGATGAAAAAAGTATTTTTAAGTTTAGCCGTTGTTGCTATTTTGACTGTTGTATCATGTAAAAAAGCTGAAGCTCCTGCTGAAGAAGTAACTGTAGATACTACTGCTGTAGTTCTTGACACTGTTGCTGTTGTTACTGACTCTACTACAGTTGCTACTGACACAACTGTTGTTGCTCCAGAAGCTAAGTAATTTTTAATTACTTCAAAAAAAATAAAGCTACGCATTGCGTGGCTTTTTTTTTGCCTATTCCCAAAAGATTTTAAGCCAATTTTTGAAAGTTGTTTTTTATGAAAATGACAAGCAATTTGTAGGAAAACAAAAAAGCCATACACGTTAAGTAATATGGCTTTTTTTGATTCGTAAAATTATATTTTTTGATTTTTAAAAAAATGTAGTATTTCGCTTTCGACGCGATAACACAAAACCGTAAGTTAATTAAATTAAAAAACCGCAAAGAATTAATAATTAAGTCTTTACGGTTTTACAAAGTACTCAGAGCGGGACTTGAACCCGCACGAACATTGCTGTTCACTGGATTTTAAGTCCAGCGTGTCTACCAATTTCACCATCCGAGCAGGATGTTTTTGCTTTTTTGTTGGCTAATTTTTTAGAAAAATTAATTAAACCCAACCATCCGAGCAGGATGTTTTTGCTTTTTTGTTGGCTAATTTTTTAGAAAAATTAATTAAACCCAACCACCCGATCATTTTACTTTTTGTTTTTAAATCTAATATTAAATTTAAAATCTACTAAGCGTATCATTTTGAGCGAAAAACGGGGCTCGAACCCGCGACCTCGACCTTGGCAAGGTCGCGCTCTACCAACTGAGCTATTTTCGCATTTTCAATCTATAAAAGAACACAATACTTATATCGTAATGCGGATGCAAATTTAATACATTAATTCAATTACACAAGCGTTTTTCTACAAAAAAACAAAGGATTTTCTTAACCCTTTTAAAATGTGATTTTTACGTTGTCACTAACTCCCTTCCCTTTGGCAAAGGCTGGGGATGGGACATTATTTTTTCGTCAACATTCTCTTGATTTCGTTGAGTTTCATCAAGGCTTCCATTGGCGTAATTGTGTTGATGTCCAAGCTTAGAATCTCGTCCTTGATTTCTTGCAACAAAGGATCATCTAGGTTGAAGAAACTCATTTGCATTTCATCCTTTGTTGATTTAATTCCGCTCAAGGCTTCGCTGGAATGATCTTTCTCTAATTTCTTCAAAAGCTTTTGCGCTTTCAAAATCACGATTTGAGGCATTCCGGCCATTTTTGCTACGTGAATTCCAAAACTATGTGCGCTTCCGCCCTTTACCAGTTTTCGAATAAAAAGAACGGTGTCTTTTAATTCTTTGACTGAAACATTATAATTCTGGATTCTAAGCAAAGATTCGCTCATTTCATTTAATTCGTGATAATGAGTTGCAAACAATGTTTTGGGCTTTGAAGGATGTTCGTGCAAAAACTCGGCGATTGCCCAAGCGATGGAAATTCCGTCATAGGTGCTGGTCCCTCTTCCAATTTCGTCTAACAAGACCAAGCTTCGGTCAGAAATATTGTTTAAGATGGAGGCCGTTTCATTCATTTCGACCATAAAAGTAGATTCTCCCATCGAAATATTGTCTGAAGCTCCCACTCTAGTAAATATTTTATCTATAATTCCCATTCTCACGCTTTCTGCCGGGACAAAACTTCCCATTTGAGCCAAGAGTACAATTAAAGCCGTTTGGCGCAAAATTGCCGACTTCCCAGACATATTTGGTCCTGTAATCATTATCAGTTGCTGCGTTTCTCTATCCAAGAAAACATCATTGGCAATATAAGGCGTTCCTACTGGCAGTTGTTTTTCGATAACGGGATGTCTTCCGTTTTTGATGTCTAGTTCGAATGTTTCGTCGAGTTCCGGACAAACATATTTATTTTCGATAGCCAATTGTGTGAAAGAACACAAACAATCCAGTTGCGCCACCAAATTCGCATTCATCTGAACCGGCTTGATATAAGTGGCAATCCAACTGACCAATTGTTCGAATAACTCTACTTCTATTTTGTGAATTTTTTCTTCGGCACCAAGGATTTTAGTTTCATATTCTTTTAATTCCTCTGTAATATAGCGTTCAGCATTGACCAAAGTCTGTTTCCGAATCCATTCAGTAGGAACTTTATCTTTGTGCATGTTCCTGACCTCGATATAATATCCAAAAACATTATTGAAGGATATTTTCAAGGAAGAAATCCCTGTTAATTGTGATTCTCGTTTTTCGATTCTTTCCAAGAATTCTTTGCCAGAATTTGATATGGCTCGCAAATCGTCCAATTCTTCGTTGATTCCTTTAGCAATCGCATTTCCTTTGGCAATAGCCACGGGAGCATCTTGGTTTAAAACCGTTTTAATTTTTTCACGCAATAAATCGCAGCTGTGTAGGCTGTCGCCAATGACTTTTACGGCGTCTTGCGGGCTTGCCAATGACAAGGTTTTTATTGGAATAATGGCATCCAATGATTCTTTTAGATAAACGACTTCGCGAGGCGATACTTTTCCAGCAGCAATTTTAGAAATTAAACGTTCCAAGTCGGAAATTTGCTTGATTTGCTTTTGGATATTTTTTAAAACATTTTGATTCTCTTTCAAATAAGAAACTACTTCGTGACGGTTCCGTATTTTATTACTGTCTTTTAAGGGAAGTGCCAGCCAGCGTTTTAGCAAACGACCACCCATTGGCGAAAGCGTTTTGTCAATAACATCGAGAAGGGTGACCGCATTGGGATTGTAACTGTGGTACAATTCGAGGTTGCGAATGGTAAATCGATCCATCCAAACGTAAGCATCTTCGGCAATGCGCTGAATAGAAGTGATATGCTGTACTTTATTATGCTGAGTTTCGGACAAATAATATAAAATAGCTCCCGAAGCAATAATTCCCTCTTTCAATTCTTCGATTCCAAAACCTTTTAGAGATACCGTTTGAAAATGCTTGGTCAAAATTTCGAAAGCATAGTCTTCTTTGTAAATCCAATCTTCTAAATAAAAACTGTGATAATCGTCTCCAAACGTTTCCCGGAAATCGTTTTTGTTATTTTTTGGAATCAGAACTTCGCTTGGACTAAAATTCTGCAAGAGTTTGTCTATGTATTCTGCATTGCCTTGTGCCGTCAGAAATTCGCCTGTAGAAACATCCAAAAAAGAAATCCCTATTGATTTATTGGCAAAATAAACGGCTGCCAAGAAATTGTTGGTCTTCGATTGCAAAACCTCATCATTCATAGAAACTCCAGGAGTGACCAATTCAGTGACACCTCGTTTTACAATGGTTTTGGTCATTTTGGGGTCTTCAAGTTGGTCGCAAATAGCCACACGAAGACCTGCTTTCACCAATTTTGGTAAATAGGTATTCAAAGAATGATGCGGAAAACCGGCAAGAGCTGTTTCGGTTTCGGAACCTGCTCCACGCTTGGTTAGCACGATTCCTAAAATTTTCGAAGCACGAACCGCATCCTCTCCAAAAGTTTCATAAAAATCCCCGACTCTAAACAACAAACAAGCATCAGGATATTTCCTTTTGATTTCGTTATATTGCTTCATTAATGGCGTTTCCTTGATTGTTTTATCTTTAGATGACAAAATTATTTGTTTAAATTTATTAGAAAGCGAATTTATATATTTTATAGCGAATATCGAACACTTCAAAAATTAAAATATTTTTAAGAAAATTTTGGGGTTGAATTTCTATTTTTTATATAAATTTGTCTTTCAATTATTAAATAATTTAACTATGAAAAAATTAATTACACTTTCAATAGCGCTTTTGGCATTTACATTTTCTAATGCGCAAGAAACTACAAAAATCATAAAAAAAACAAAAACTACAAAAACAACTACGGTAGCCTTACCTAAAGTTGAAGGTGCTGGGATGGTCTTCGTTTCTGAAACCATTGATTACGGTACGGTAGCCGCAAACTCTGATGGAAAACGTGAATTTGTTTTTACCAACAATGGCAATAAACCATTAATCATAACAAATGCAACTGGTTCTTGTGGTTGTACTGTACCAACTTATTCAAAAGAGCCAATTGCTCCTGGAGCAAAAGGTGCTATTGGCGTGAAATATGACACTTCAAGAGCTGGTCAGCCCTTTACAAAAACAGTAACCATCACTTCGAATGCGTCAGGAATTCCTTCGAAAACACTTACTATTAAAGGTAATGTATTAGCACTTGAGGCTCCAAAAAGCTAAATTTGAAAAATAATTTTATAAAAAAGCTTTCGCTGCTGCGAAAGCTTTTTTTATTTGAACATACCAAATACCTATGAGAAAGCTAGAAAACAGCGAACTCGATCGAAAATCTATTGAAGATTTTAAACAATCCGAAAAAACTCCAATTATTTTAGTGCTGGATGATATCCGCAGTCTGCATAATATAGGTTCGGTATTCAGGACAGCCGATGCTTTTTTGATTGAAAAAATATATTTGTGCGGCATCACAGCCACTCCTCCTAATAAGGAAATTCACAAAACCGCTCTTGGTGCAACAGAAACTGTTGCTTGGGAGCATCGTTCAAATGTACTGGAAGTTATCGAAAATTTGAAACAAGAAAATGTTACTGTATTGGCTATCGAACAAGTTGAAACAGCTACTTTTCTTCAAGATTTTAAAATTGAAAAGGATAAAAAATACGCCTTAATTTTTGGAAATGAAGTGTATGGCGTATCACAAGATGCCGTTGCATTGTGTGATGGTTGTATTGAAATTCCACAATTGGGAACCAAACATTCCTTAAACATTTCAGTCAGTGCAGGAATTGTGGTTTGGGATTTGTTCCGAAAAATGAAATGGCCTAAATAAATAGCCGTTTAAAAGAAAATTGTTACTTTTATAAAATGAAATTGAATGTTTTTTTTAAAATAATTTTAGGTTTATCATTCCTCTTTCCGAAATCAAACTATGCCATTGATCCACCTGTAATAACTGCAACAGGAAATCAAACGTATTGTCCCAACACAAGTATCAAAATTGTTACTGGTGTAACAATAACGCACGATCCAGCCGAAACAGGAACTACCTCTATCGATATTCAAATTTCATCGGGATATGCTGCAGGACAGGATTTATTAACATTAGCTAATCCACTTTTACATCCTACAATTATTACAACTTGGAGTTCTTCAGAAGGAAAATTAAAACTCTTTAGCCCCACAGGAATTTTAATTACTTATGCTGACTTCGAAAACGCCATAAAAGATATAGCATATAGTAATTCTTCAATATTGGCTTCTGGAACTCGTGGTTTTTCTATCAATTTAGGCTTTGGTTCTGCTAATTATTTACCTCGAAATGGTCATTTCTATGAGTATGTTCCAAGTTTAGGTATCAATTGGACAAAAGCTAGAGATGAGGCTGCAGCCAAAAACTATTATGGTTTACAAGGGTATTTAGCAACATTAACATCCGCAGATGAAGCACAATTAGCAGGCGCTCAAGCACCAGGGACTGGTTGGATTGGAGGTAGTGATGCAGCAATTGAAGGTACTTGGAAATGGGTTACAGGACCTGAAACGGGTACTACTTTTTGGATTGGAACTGGTAGTTCAGGCTCGGCAATACCTCCTTATAATTATGCTAATTGGAACGCACCTAACGAGCCTAATGATTCTAACAATAATGAAGATTATGCTCATATTACCTCTCCTGCTGTTGGAAGCTTAGGAACTTGGAACGATCTCCAAGAAAAGGGAGATCCAATTACTAATCCTAATTATTACCCTCGAGGCTACATAGTTGAATACGGCGGAATGCCTGGAGATCCAATTCTTCAAATTTCGGCAAGTACATCTATAACAATTCCCAGAATAAAAAGCACTACTCCAAACTCCATTTGTGGTTTTGGCAGCCTCAGCCTTCAAGCGACCGCAACTGATGGAATCGTAAGTTGGTTCACATCAAGTACGGGAGGCACAGCAGTGGCGACAGGAAATTCATTTTCTACACCAGTAATTTCTACAACAACTTCCTATTTTGTAGATGCCGCAAATGGAACTTGTTCAGCAGTGCCAAGAACTGAAATTATTGCAACCGTAAACACAATCCCAATCATTACTGAAACAAATTCTCCGGTTTCTAGATGTAGTTCAGGAAGCCTAACACTTCAAGCTAGTTCCAATGTTGGAATTATAAATTGGTATGCAACCGCTTCTACTACAAATATTGAAGCTACGGGAACAAGTTTTACAATTCCAAATATTGCTGTAAGTACCACTTATTATGCCGAAGCTTTTAACAATGGATGCAGCAATGGAATCCGAGTTCCCGTGGATGTTTTTGTTTATACACCTCCCGTGGTTGCAAATCAAGAAGTCACTAAATGCGAATCAAGTACCGTAATACTCGACGCTTCGCTTCCCGGGATGATTTATTTATGGTCCACTGGCGAAACAACCCAACAAATTATTGCCTCAACTTCTGGAATTTATACTGTGGATGTTACAAGTCCTGCTCCCGAAAATTGTAGTAGCAGAAAAAAAATTACTGTTGTAGAACACAATGTTCCTGAAATAGATCGAGTGGTAGTCAATGAAACTACTGTCGTTATTTATTTAAAACAAGAAGAAATATATTTTGAATATTCGGTGGACGGAATCAATTATCAAAGTTCGAATGTGTTTTTTAATGTGCCAAGTGGACTTTTAACGGCTTATGTTAGGGAAATAAATCTTTGCAGTTATGATAGCCAAAACTTTATCATTTTGATTGCTCCCAAATTTTTCACGCCAAACGGCGACACTTACAATGATTTTTGGGAAGTAGAAGGTTCGATTAATTACCCCCAAGTTGAAATCAGTATTTTTAACCGTTATGGAAAATTAATTTCAGTTTTAAATGCAAATAAACTCACTTGGGACGGAACTTTGAATGAATATGCTTTGCCTTCTGATGATTATTGGTATGTTTTAAAAATTGATGAAACCACGCCCGAAAAGAGAGGCCATTTTTCTTTAAAAAGATAAATTTAAGGTAAACTTATTGGCTGATTTTCAATTGAATTTCATTCAAAATATAAAGGTAATCTTCCTGATTTTCCACAAAATCTCTTTCCGATACATCAATAATCAAAACATTCAAATCGGTTTGAGATTTAATATAATCGAGATAGCCATTATTGATTTTATCTAAATAGTCGGCAGGAATATTTTGCTCGTAACTTCTGCCTCTTTTCTTAATATTCTCTAATAATCGCTCTGTATTTTGATACAAATAAATATACAAATCCGGTTTTGGCATTTCTCTATAAACAATATCAAAAAGCGTTCGATACAAGCGATATTCGTCTTCGGCAAGTGTTATTTTTGCAAAAATCAAGGATTTAAAAATATGATAATCGGCCACAATAAAATCCTTGAACAAGTCAAATTGAGCTAAATCATCGGATAATTGTTTGTATCTATCAGCAAGGAATGACATTTCGAGTGGAAAGGCATATCGATTTTGATCTTCATAAAATTTAGGCAAAAATGGATTATCAGCAAAGCGTTCTAAAACTGTTTTGGCATTAAAATCCTGGGCAATTTTAGTCGTTAACGTGGTTTTCCCTGCGCCAATATTTCCTTCGAAAGCAATATAATTGAATTGTTCCAAAGGAATGCTGTCCAATGGATTTTTTAAATTCTGAATTATTGTGCAAATACTTTTGTCTGGAGAAATTTCCAATAATTCGGGAATTTTTTTATGCAAAACAGGATGCATCCAGTCTAAATTCAAGTCCAGCATTGGCAACAAAACAAAACTTCTGTTTTGCATCAACGGATGTGGAATTTGAAGATTTTCCGTGTCAATAATTTCTTCGTCAAAAGTGATTAAGTCAATATCAATAATTCGAGATTGGTAACCCAAAGTTTCTCCCCGAACGCGACCTAATCGTTTTTCGATATTCAAAATTTGCTCTAAAATTTTGTGAGCTGAAGCAAAAGTATGAACAACCAATGCACAATTATAAAAAGAATTGCTTTCAAAACCCCAAGAAGGCGTTTCATACAGCTTCGAAATTTTGATTATCGTGCCTATTTCCCGATGTATCATTTCAAGGCTACGCTCCACGTTTTCAAGACGATTGCCCTGATTACTGCCTAGAGATAAAACGACCTGATGTTGTGATTCCATATTAACCACAAATTAACTAAAACAATTTTAGAATAGAACTATATTTGCCCCAGTGTTGATAACTAAATTAATCTGTTTTCGAACTTAAATTTGTAACATATCAACTTCTTTTGCTACTTATTAAAAAAATATAATTATGAGATTTTTAGGAAATGTTTTGGCAACCGTAATAGGTCTATTCGTCTTTTTTATGCTTTTCTTTTTTGGAATAGTTTTTATCGCCGCCATTTTTGGAAGTGATACTGAAGTTGTGGAAGTAAAAAGCAATTCAGTTATAGAACTCAACTTGGAACACATCAAAAACGACTATGCTGGGAAATACAAGGATCCTTGGATGACCTTTTTGGCGGATGGCGAAAAAGTGGGAGTTTCGGATATTATCAATGCCATTGAAAACGCGAAAACTGACGATGACATCAAAGGAATCTCCATTTTGAATGACAATTCAGAATTGGGAATAGCACAAAGTAAAGCCTTGCGTGATGCATTGGAAAGCTTCAAAAAATCAGGGAAATTCATAATGGCTTACGCCAATTCTTTTTCGCAAAAAGAATATTATTTAAATTCTGTTGCCAATACGATTTACATCAATCCAGTTGGTGATTTAGACTTTAAGGGATTGTCTGCAGAAATGATGTTTTTTAAAGATTTTCAAGATAAAACGGGCATAAAAATGGAAGTTATTCGACACGGAAAATACAAAAGTGCCGTGGAACCTTTCTTGGACAACAAAATGAGTGATGCTAATAGGCAACAAATTTCGGAAATGTTGAATTCCATTTGGAATTCCGTTACGGCTGATATTTCAAAAAGCAGAAATATTTCTGTAGCCAAATTGAACGAAATCGCCAACGGACTCCTAGCCAGAACTCCCGAAATGGCAAAAGCTGAGAAATTAGTTGATGTTGTAGCTTACGAAGATGTGTATCACGATGCCATCCGAAAAGCGTTGAAAGTGGACAAAGATAGCGACTACAACAAAGTAGCCATTTTAGAATATACCCGAAAAATGGCTACAACTTCGACTAATTTTGACGTCAAGGACAAAATTGCTATTATTTATGCACAAGGTGAAATCATGAGTGGCGAAGGCGATGTCAACACCATTGGCGAAGGCTCGATGCGTCGCTCGCTAATGGAAGCCAGAAAAGACAAAAATGTAAAAGCAATTGTACTCCGAATCGATAGCCCTGGCGGAAATGCCTTGACATCGGATTTGATTTGGAGAGAAATCGAATTGACTAAAAAAGTAAAACCCGTCGTGGTTTCTATGGGGAATTATGCTGCTTCCGGAGGTTATTATATTGCTTGCAATGCCAATAAAATTTTTGCCGAAAACAATACCATTACAGGTTCAATCGGTGTTTTTGGAATATTGCCTAATTTCACCCAACTAGCAACAAAAATTGGTTTGCATTCAGAACAAGTAAAAACTCACGAAAATTCCGCTGAATACAGCCCGTTTTTACCATTGGACGAAAAATTCAAAGCCGTTACACTTGAAAGCGTCGAAAATATTTATAAAACCTTTGTAGCACACGTAGCCGAAGGACGAAAAATGTCTTTTGCCCAAGTAGATTCAATTGCTCAAGGCAGAGTTTGGACAGGGTCACAGGCATTAAAAATTGGTCTTGTGGACAAAATTGGCGGTTTGGATGACGCCTTAAAAGAAGCGGCTAGTTTAGCCAAAATAAAAAGCTACAAAACACAAAACTTCCCGGAATTCCAAAAAGACATCAATGACATTTTAGAAAATTTTCCGTTTGCAAAATCCAAAGAATCCTTTATTAAAGAAGAATTAGGAGAAGAAACTTTTAGAATAATGGAACAAATAAAAAGAATGCAATCTCAAAAAGGAGTTCAAGCCATAATGCCTTTTGAAATTATCATCCATTAGAATACAATCATTGTTCCTTTAAAATCCGTTTAAGCAATTGCCTAAACGGATTTTTTTGTGCCACAAAGTTAAATTATTGCCTATAAAAAACTTCCTGAAAGACTCTACATTAGAAAAATACTGTTTTTGTAAAATACATGGCGTATTTTTGTCTTGTTTATGGAATCTTAAGAAATTAAATTATGACAAAGAAAATTTTAATAATCATCGGGATTTTGATAATCCTGTTCGTAGGAACTTTATTTGCAGCTCCTTATTTATTTAAAGATCAAATAAAAGCCAAAATCTCGGAAGCTATTAATAATAAAGTAGATGCCAAAGTCACTTTTGCCGATGCTGATTTAAGTTTATTCAAAAATTTTCCGAATGCGAATATAACCGTAGAAAAATTAGTCATCATCAACAAAGCGCCTTTTGAAGGAGACACATTAGTTTCGTTGGGTGAATTGAATCTAAAAATGTCTATTAAGGAACTTTTCAAAGGGAAAGAAGAAGCTTTAAAAATTGACGGAATAACTTCAAAAAATGGGTTGATTAATATCATTTTCAACAAAGACGGAATCGGGAATTATGACATTGCCCTGAAAGACGACAAAACCAAAGATGATGGAAAAAGCAGTCCATTGTCGCTGAAAATCCAAGAATATAAAATCGAGAATTTCAAATTCAAATATTTTGACGAAAGTTCAAAAATAAAAATGCTAATCGACAGCATAAACCACGAAGGAACTGGAGATTTTGCCGTTCAAAAATTAGATTTGGTCACCAAGTCAACTGCGAAATTGACGCTAAATATGGATAAAGTCAACTATATGAATAATGTTCCATTGACTTTGGACGCTGTTTTGGGAATTGATTTAGATAAAAGCAAATACACTTTTAAAAATAATAAAGCGTTAGTCAATCAATTGCCGCTAGAATTTGATGGATTTATCCAATTAGTCGATGCAGGACAAGAATACGATTTGAAATTCAAAACCCCTACTTCTTCCTTTAAAAACTTCTTGGGAATCATCCCCGCAGCTTATGCATCGAGTTTGGACAAGGTGAAAACAAACGGTGATTTTACCGTTGTAGGTTTTGCAAAAGGCTTGTATTCGGATACGACTGTTCCAAAATTCAATATTGAAATCGCTTCCAACAATGCTTCGTTTCAATATCCGAATTTGCCAAAATCAGTACAAAATATAATTATCGATACAAAAATCATCAACGAAACAGGGATTTTGAACGACACTTACATCAACTTAGACAAACTTTCTTTCAAAATAGATCAGGACGTTTTTAATGCTAAAGCCAACATTAGAAATATTACTAAAAATGCAATTGTGGATGCAGCCTTGAAAGGAACAATCAATTTGGGAAATTTGTCAAAAGCCTATCCTATAAAGTTAGATAAGCCGTTAACTGGAATTCTAAAAGCCGATGTGACCACCAAATTTGATATGCAATCCGTGGAGAAAAGTCAGTATCAAAATATCAATAATGCGGGAACAATAAGCTTGTCGGGTTTCAACTATATGGATGAAAACGGAAAAACAATGAATATCAGCACCGCTTTAGTCCAGTTCAATCCAAGTCAAGTCAATTTGAAACAACTGGATGCGACGACCGGAAAAAGCGACTTGAGTGTGACAGGAGTTTTAGAAAATTTTTACGGATTTATCTTTAAAAACCAAGAATTGAAAGGGAACTTCTTTATGAATTCGAAACAGTTAGCCGTAAGTGATTTTATGACCACTGCCGAAAAAACCGAAACCGACCCGAGCGACAGCGAACAGGCGAAGCAAACCAAAAAAGCAGAAGCAATGAAGATTCCTGCGTTCTTAAATTGTACGCTTACCGCCAAAGCGAATACGGTTTTATATGATAATTTGACCTTGAAAGACGTCTCTGGAAAATTGATAGTGAAGGACGAAAAAGTCACTTTCCAAAATGTAAAATCTTCCATTTTTGGAGGGACAATTGGCGTGAATGGAGCGGTTTCTACCAAAGGAAAAGTGCCAGTTTTCAATATGGATTTGAATTTGAATCAGGTAGATATTGCGCAATCGTTCACCCAACTCGATATGTTGAAAAAAATCGCACCAATAGCCGGAATCATCAATGGAAAGTTGAATTCGTCCATCAAACTCGACGGAAATCTTGACGCAACGGCACTGACTCCTGACTTAAAAACGTTAACAGGAGATTTATTGGGACAATTACTTTCAACGACGGTAAACGCAACAAATTCTACTTTACTAACTGCTTTGGGTTCTAATTTGAAGTTCATTGACGTTGATAAAATTAATTTAAATGACTTGAAAGCAGCTATAACATTCAAGGACGGAAAAGTGAATGTGAAACCATTTGATATTAAATATCAGGATATCAAAGCTACAATTGGAGGATCGCACGGTTTTGACCAAAGCATGAATTACAATGTAAAATTTGATGTTCCAGCTAAATATCTTGGGACTGAGGCCAATGCTTTAATTGCAAAATTATCGCCCGCTGATGCTGCAAAAGTGCAAAGCATTCCAATTAATGCTACTCTTGTCGGGAACTTTACCAATCCAAAAATCACGACAGACATCAATAGTGCTGTAACTAAACTGACCACTCAATTAGTAAACCAGCAAAAAGACCGAATGGTAAAACAAGGAACTTCGGCCTTGACTGATTTTATTAATAAAAACAAAAAACCTGAGGATACAACAAAAGCGGCAACTCCTGCAACTCTTACAACGCAAGAAGAGGTAAAAGCAAAAGCCACTGATTTGTTGAATGGCTTGTTTAACAAAAAGAAAAAAACAGAAGAGCCTAAAACACCTTAAAATGTAATAGATTAAAACCAAAAATCACCTTGTTTTTGAAATCTTTGTCAAAGTTTAAAACTTTGGCAAAGATTAGAATATAAAAATATATTTTTCGTTTTACAATATTAATCGAACGCTAATTTAGTATTCTTGAATTAATACATCAGTGGGAATATTTAATCTTTCGTGAAGTTTTCTAATCATCTCTAAAGATAATTTTCTTTTGCGATTTAGAATTTCGCTTGCACGACTTTTCAACCCAACAATTTTAGCTAAATCCGTTTGATTATAACCCATTTGTTCCATTCTGAATTTAATAGCTTCGATTGGATCGGGTAAACCTATTGGAAAATTTTCGTTTTCAAATTTGTCAATTAAAACACCAAGTACTTCAAGTTCATCCCCTTCAGGAGAACCCAGTTTTGCATCAAAAATCATTTCCAATCTTTCCAAAGCTTGGTTGTATTCTTTTTCGGTTTTTATAGGTTTAATTTCCATTGCAATTAAATTTCGTTAGCATTAATCTTGTCATATTCGGCTCTTGCTAGCGCGGAATGTTATTAAGTTCAGGATTTATTCCTCCTACTTTGTCATTTTGACGAAGGAGAAATCGCATTAGTTGCTCAAGTTGTGTGATTTGCTTCGCCTGTTCGAGCTTTGCTCTCGGGTCTCCTGCGTCGAAATGACAAAAAATATTAGATGTTAAAAATACAACCTTATTTTATCCTCATCACATATTTTTATCCCAAATCTTAAAAAATTTTTACACATTAATCTGAACCACAGAACCCTCAGAACTCCGAACATTAAACACAGTTCCATCTTCAAAAATTAAGTATTGCCCTTTTATTCCGGTCAACTTTCCTTTAAAATGCGGTGTTTTTTCTAAACTCAGACTGTTTATTTTTTTAGGATATTCCAGAACTGGAAAATACATTTCGTATAAATCATTTTTCTGGGAGTAGAAATATTCTTGAACTTCGGTTGGAATCAGGTTTTCGACTTTCAATCTCTCGGCGATTAAATCTATTTGTTCTACATCGTTTTGGAGCATTTTGCGCCAATTGGTTTTGTCGGCATAATGGTTTTTCAAAGCTACTTCGGTAATTCCTGCCAAATACCGATTGGGAACCTCAACAATAGAAATGGCTTGAGTTGCACCTTGGTCAATCCAACGAGTTGGCATTTGGGTTTTTCGAGTTACGCCCACTTTTACTTCGCTTGACAAAGCCAAATAAACGATGTGTGGTTGCAATTGTACTTTTTCTTCATAAACCAAATCTCGGTCTTGAATACCCAGATGTGCCGTGCTCAATTCGGGTTTCATAATCCAATCGCCAACGGCTGGACTCGAATAAAAACAATCGTAACAAAATCCTTGACGAAATATTTTCTTCTTTTTACCACAATTCAAACATTGGTATCCTACAAAATTGATTTCCAGTTTTTTATTCAATAATTGGTTTACATTCAGAAAACTATTCTCAAAAACCAGATAATATTGAATTGGATTTCCAAATTCGGTTTGCATTTTGGTAAGTGTTCCTTCGTAGGTCATTTTAGATTTTAGATTTTAGATTTTAGATTCAAGAAATAGAAAATAGAAATTCCCATAACTTAAAAAAAAAGTACTATTTTTGATAACGTTGTAAAGTTAGTGTTTGTTCTCATTTTTACAAATCTAAAATCCTAATTCTAAAATCTAAAATCAGAATGCCGATACCTGTAATCAATTCGTTCGCTTCTTGGGTTCTTAAACAAAGAATTCATCAAATAGAACTTTTTTTGAAATACCCGAATGAGGTTCAGGAAGAATTATTGATGAACTTGATCCGCGCTTCCGAAAATACGGTTGTAGGCAAGAAATACGATTATGATTCCATAAATTCGTATGCCACTTTTGCCGAAAGAGTTCCCGTTTCTACCTACGAAGAATTACAACCTTTGATTGAACGCACCCGAAAAGGCGAACAAAATGTTTTTTGGGAAACGCCCATAAAATGGTTTGCCAAATCTAGCGGAACAACTAATGCCAAAAGCAAGTTTATTCCGGTAAGCCCTGAAGCATTAGAAGAATGCCATTACAAAGCAGGCAAGGATTTATTGTGTATGTATTTGAATAACAACGAAAATTCTGAAATGTTTTTGGGAAAAAGTCTTCGCCTTGGTGGAAGTGCCCAAATTTATGAAGACAACAATACTTCATTTGGAGATTTATCGGCCATTTTGATTGAAAATATGCCGCTTTGGGCTGATTTCCGTAGCACCCCGAATAAGGAAATTTCGTTGATGAGCGATTGGGAAACCAAAATTCCTGCAATAATCAACGAAGTCAAAAACGAAAACGTAACCAGTTTTGCCGGCGTTCCTTCGTGGTTATTGGTTTTGATGAATAAATTACTCACGGAAACTGGCAAAGGCAATTTATTTGAAATTTGGCCTAACCTCGAAGTCTACTTTCACGGTGGTGTAAATTTCGAACCGTATCGAGAACAATATAAAAATATATTACCCAAAAAAGAGTTTAAATATTACGAAATATACAATGCTTCCGAAGGCTTTTTTGCCATTCAGGATTTAAATTATTCAAGTGATTTATTATTGATGTTGGATTACGGTATTTTCTATGAATTTATTCCAATGGATACTTTTGGAACACCTAATCAAAAAACCATTCGATTATCGGATGTAGAACTTTTTAAAAATTACGCCATTATCATCACCACAAATTCGGGTTTATGGCGTTACATGATTGGCGATACTGTTCGTTTTACTTCATTGAATCCATACAAAATTCGCGTGACAGGAAGAACCAAACATCATATCAATGTTTTTGGCGAAGAACTGATGGTCGAAAATGCCGATCAAGCCATTGCAAAGGCCTGTAAGCTTACTGGTACAGAAATGGTAGATTACACGGCTGCCCCCGTTTTTATGAAAGATAAGGAAAAAGGAGCCCACGAATGGATTATTGAGTTCAAGAAAAATCCAGTTGATATTGCCACTTTCCAAAAGATATTGGACGAAACTTTGCAGTCTTTAAATTCAGATTACGAAGCCAAACGTCACAACAATATGACATTAAATCCGTTAATATTGAACATTGCAAGACCTAATTTATTTTATGATTGGTTAAAAGAAAAAGGGAAATTAGGCGGTCAACACAAGATTCCGAGATTATCGAACGAAAGAGATTATTTAGAACAATTGAAAAATATGCAAGTTATCGTATATCACTAAAATGAAAAAACTCCTTTTAATACTATTTGTCCTTTTCCTTTTAGCATCCTGTGGCCCACACCGAATGAGTTGTGGCGCAAGAGGAATTTGCAAGGCTCCAGAAAAGCAAATCGTACCCCAATCTAAAATAAATCACAATACACCAATAGTAAAAATTTAATTTAAAAATCCCGTCTCGAAATTATCGGGATGGGATTCTAAATTTATAGTTTAAAGCTGATTTTATACCGATTATGTATTCAATATAGTCCAATAAAAATCGGACTATTTTCATACTACATCGGCATTATACTAGTACACTTTGGACTATAATATAAATTAGTTTGGTGTTATTACTCTTGCATCATATCAATATGTCTGTCGTGGTATCCCAACAAGTATAAAACACCATCAAGACCAAGGCTAGAAATGGAAGTCGCTGCATTTTCTCTCACTTTTGGTTTGGCGTGAAAAGCAATTCCTAAACCTGCCAAGTTTAACATAGGCAAATCATTGGCACCATCACCCACGGCAATGGTTTGGTTAATGTGAATGCCTTCTTTTTCGGCAATGGCTTTTAGGTATTCGGCTTTCTTTTGACCATCTACAATTTCACCCAAATATTTACCCGTCAATTTACCATCTTTAATCTCCAATTCATTGGCATAAACGTAATCAATTCCTAATTCCTTTTGCAAATAATCACCAAAATAGGTGAATCCTCCAGATAAAATTGCCGTTTTATAACCGTAATATTTCAAGGCTTTCATCAAGCGATGTGCTCCTTTGGTTATCGGTAAATTGATAGCTACATTATGCAGGACATCTTCACTCAAACCTTCTAACAAAGCCATTCTTTTTTTGAAGCTTTCACCAAAATCAATTTCGCCATTCATCGCTGATTCCGTAATGGCTCTAACTTGCTCGCCAACACCTGCCAATTCCGCTAATTCATCGATGACTTCGGTTTGAATTAAGGTAGAGTCCATATCAAAACAAACCAAACGGCGATTTCTTCTGTACATATTGTCTTCCTGAAAAGAAATATCTACATTTAATCTTCCCGAAATTTCCATAAAACTAGCCGTCATCAGCGTCTTATCGACAATATTTCCTGTTACGGATAATTGAACGCAAGCACGAGGATATTCTTCTATCTCCACCACCGAAGTTCTTCCTGTTAATCGTATGATAGAATCAATATTCAATTTTTGGTTTGACATTATTTTGGTAACGGCTGCCAATTGTGCCGCCGTCAACTTTTCACCTAAAACATTGATGATATAACGTTGCTTGCTTTGTCCTTTTACCCAAATTTCGTAATCCGAAATAGATATCGGTTTAAACTTTACATTAATACCCAATTCATAAGCCTTGAACAGTAAATCTTTCAAAACTGGCGCTGAACTAGACCCTGCTTGTATTTCAAATAAAATTCCCAAAGACAATGTATCGTGAATATCGGCTTGACCAATATCTAAAACAACAGCATCATAATTTGCCAATATGGATGTTAAACCAGCGGTTACACCGGGTTTATCCTGACCAGAAACTTTCAACAAAATTATCTCTTTATCTACAAGTACCATATTTAATTATATTGATTTACAAGGGGCAAAAATCGACAATCTATTGTTTAAAAAAAAGGATAATGGATGTTTTTTACAAAGAAACCCGACAGGTTTTTAAAACTTGTCGGGTTTGAAATTTTATAAACTAAAAAAATTACGATGCTATTTCCAAGCGTTTCAATAAATTTCTATTCAAGGTTTCTTTGGCATAATCTACGTCGATTTCTAATATTTTATCATCGGAACTTGGCAATTCATACATCGCATCGGTTAGGATGGCTTCGCATAAAGAACGCAATCCACGGGCTCCGAGTTTGTATTCCAAAGCTTTTTCGACAATGAAATCCAAAGCATCGTCCGAAATATTAAATTCAACATCATCCATCAAAAACAATTTTTTGTATTGTTTGATTAAGGCGTTTTTAGGAACTGTCAAAATCGATCTCAACGTTTCTCTGTCTAAAGGATCCATGTGAGTCAACACTGGCAAACGACCAATAATTTCTGGAATTAATCCAAAATCTTTGATGTCTTTTGGAATGAGATATTGCAACAAATTTTCTTTATCAATAGCATCTGCATTTTTGGCATTGCTGTAACCAATGGCTTGACGGTTCATCCTTTTTGAAATGATTTTTTCAATTCCGTCGAAAGCTCCACCGGCAATAAACAAAATGTTTTGAGTGTTTACCTCAACAAATTTCTGGTCTGGATGTTTTCTTCCTCCTTTCGGTGGCACATTGACAACGGTTCCTTCCAATAATTTCAACAAAGCTTGCTGCACTCCTTCTCCAGATACATCGCGAGTGATCGATGGGTTGTCGCTTTTGCGGGCAATTTTGTCAATTTCGTCAATAAAAACTATTCCTCTTTCAGCTTTAGCCACGTCATAATCGGCAGCTTGCAAAAGACGTGTTAAAATACTTTCGACGTCTTCTCCCACATAACCAGCTTCGGTCAATACGGTTGCATCTACTATAGCCAAAGGTACATCGAGCATTTTGGCAATGGTTTTGGCCACCAAAGTTTTCCCGGTTCCAGTTTGACCAACCATAATAATATTGCTCTTTTCAATCTCTACCTCATCATTCAATTCTTGTTGCATCAAACGTTTGTAGTGATTGTAAACAGCAACGGCCATTACTTTTTTGGTTTGGTCTTGACCAATAACATATTGATCCAAAAAAGCCCTGATTTCTTTTGGTTTTCTCAACACTAAGTCTGTAGGCGAATTTGCCTTTCCACTTGATTTTAATTCTTCTAATACAATTCCGTGGGCTTGTTCGATACATTTATCACAAATGTGCGCATCGATTCCGGCAATCAATAAATTGGTTTCCGGTTTTTTTCTTCCACAGAATGAACATTCTAATTTTGGTTTTGCCATCTTTTATAGTTAGCAGTCACAGTTTACAGTTTACAGTTCTAAAAACTGCGACTGAAAACTGAAAACTGAATTATCGTCTCAACACTTCATCAATCATTCCGTATTCTTTGGCCTCATCGGCAATCATCCAATAATCGCGCTCGCTATCTTTGTGCACTTTATCGAAAGTTTGTCCTGTATGTTGCGAAATAATTTGGTATAATTCGTCTTTTAGTTTCAACATTTCACGCAAGTTAATTTCCATATCTGTTGCAACTCCTTGTGCTCCGCCTGATGGTTGGTGAATCATTACTCTTGAATGTGGCAATGCCGAACGTTTTCCTTCAGCACCAGCACACAATAAAACTGCCCCCATAGAAGCAGCCATTCCAGTGCAAATTGTGGCTACGTCTGGTTTAATGTATTGCATAGTGTCATAAATTCCTAATCCGGCATAAACGCTTCCTCCTGGAGAATTCAAGTAAATTTGAATGTCTTTTGAGGCATCAGCGCTTTCTAAGAATAATAACTGAGCTTGAACGATGTTGGCGATTTGGTCGTCAATTCCTGTTCCCAAGAAAATAATTCTGTCCATCATCAATCTCGAAAAAACGTCTAACTGAGAAATATTCAACTGACGTTCTTCAATAATATAAGGAGTCATATTGGTGGGATTCATCGCTGCCACGATTTTGTCATAGTACATTGCATTTACACCTTGGTGTTTTGTAGCAAATTTTTTAAATTCTACGCCGTAATTCATAAGTTTAAAAAGTTTAAAGTTTAAAGTTTAAAGTTGAGCAACTTTAAACAAATAAAATAAAGAGCGCCAAAAAATTTATTTTCTGACGCTCAAAGATACTAATTTTATTTAGCTTTTGATAATTAGGCTGACGGTTTGGGTAATTGCCTATTGTTTTTTTCCGATTCCCGCTTTAGGGGTAAGGGGGTTTTTATTCTCCGTAAGACGCAGCAATAAATTCTTCGTAAGTCACTTCTTTAGTTGTTGGATTTGCTTTTTCTTTGAACAATTCCAATAATTTCTCGGCAACAACTTGGTCTGAAAGTCTTTTTACTTCGTCTTGGTTAGCCAATACTCTTGCCACAATACCTTGAACTTCTTCGTCAGTAGGATTTGTTTGCCCGAATTGTGCCATTTGCTGACGAATAGATTTTGTGGTAAAGGATTTCAAATCTTCAAAAGTAATTTTGATATCACTTTGAGCCATTGCTCTACCTTCGATTAATTGAAAACGCAGTCCTTTTTCTGATCTTGCATATTCAACTTCGGCTTCTGCTGGAGATAATTTTTTCTCTCCAACGGTTTGCAACCATTTTTTAAGAAATTTTCCTGGCAAATCGAATTTTGTATTTTCAATTAAAAATTCGGTTACGTCACCCAATAATTTTTGGTCGGCTTGTTGAGCGAATTGAATTTCAGCGTCTTCCTTGATTTTTGCTTTCAATTCTTCTAATGAAGCTACATTTCCAGATCCAAAAAGTTTGTCGAACAATTCTTGGTTCAATTCTGCCAATTCAATTGAATTTATTGTTTCGATGGTAAAATCAACGTCAACGTCTAATCCGTGAACATCATCGTGAGCCACTTTCATCATGTCCATTAATTGATGATCATCTCCGAACAATCCTTTTGTATTTACAGTAACGACCTCACCTACTTTTTTCCCGATGAATTTATCGGCAGTAGCTTTGTCCTTGAAAATATCCAAAGAAATAGTAGTGGTATTATTGATTCCTTTTTCCATATTGAAAAAGGTTCCAGAAACTTCAAAACCAGCTTCAACAACTTCTTGAGGAACCGGTTTTCCAAATTGTTTTTGGATACGAGACACTTGACCGTCAATTAATTTATCATCGGCAGTAACAACATATTTTATAATGTTATTTTTTGCGTCTAAATCTATTTCGAAAGTTGGAACCAAACCGATTTCGTATTCAAAAACTAACTCTTCAGTGTCCCAAGAAAAATTTTCATCAATTTTAGGAAGCGGTGTTCCAAGAAGATTTAATCTTTCGGATTGTACATAACGCTCCAATGCTAAATCAACCACTTTTTGAACTTCTTCCTGTTTGATGGCTTTGCCATATTGTTTTTCAACAAGGTCTTTAGGCACGGCGCCTTTTCTAAAACCTTTTACGGTCGCCAAAGGCATTTTTTCGTTTATTCTTTTTGCTACTTGACCTTTGTAATCCATGGGAACAACTGTCATTACAATTGTTTCGTGAACTGCGTCTAATGCTACTCTTTTAATATCCATCTTCTTCGTTAATTTACATAATAAAATTGGGTTGCAAAATTATAAAATTTTTGCAACCCAAACAAGTTTTTAATACACTGAATTTAAGCTGTTTTTCTCTAACAAGGGATATACTGAGGTCAATCCTCAAAATAAAATTTCAGGGAAGTAGATCAATGGTTCTTTCAACTTCTTCCATATCAATATAAAACCCATCATCTTTTGGGATTCCTACAACAAAAGCAAAATTTTGTTTTTCCATATCTGTTGTAATTTTAATAACACCACAAAAACGATTTGGAGGCTGCAAGGTTAAAACTGAGGCTCCTGGCTGAAGAACCATTAATCCATGCATTAAGTGACTGCCTTCAATTCCGACAAGAATTTGTGCACCTACACAGGCAGTAATAATCTCCGATACACTATGCTTGGTGACATCAACAATTCGAAATCCGCATTTATCACGGAGTTGTTCTGCAATTTCAACTTCATTTAGCATAATACGTGTTTTTCCTGAATTTCGCCGTAAAATGAATACTCCAGGATGTGAAGTGCCCGGAAACATAGACAATATCTTATTACGATTAACAGCAAATCGTTCATGCTTACTTTTATTGTTACCCCAATCATCATCAAAGAATATGGCATTTTTCATATATGCCGCATTGGTTCGGAATGGGTTCATTTCTAACATAGATTTATATTCAAGCCTATGTGGACTTGCAAAGACATCTGAAATTACTGGCACGCCTTCAGATGCAGCTAATGGATACATTGTACAATCATCAGTTAGCCAAAGACCAAAAAATGCATTTCCATCGTATGAATTATAAATAGAAGCATTTTCTATTTCAGTATCTACTGCAATTGGTGGGAAAAAATGCATGCTAGTTTTAAGTTGCGTACGAGGATGAAATAAAAATTGATGTAGACCTTTATAAATCGTACCATTAAGCATCCAAATATTTTGCAACATATACGCACGAGTTGGTTTATGTGTTTTTTCGTAACCTCCATGCATTATGGCGTTTGGATCATCGGTATAGGCAGTGCCCGTTATGCGATCAAGTTGCCCTTTAAGAAAATAAGCCTTTGGAACAATAGTTGTATTTCCGGGTGCAATTTCCCATGATTTAATACAAAGGTTATCCAAGATGTTTCCTACACGAAACATCATGTGAGGTTTTTTATTCCTTTAAGATATTTCGTATATCCTATGGGTGTAAATTGAATCTTTTTTTGAATCAATTGGTTTTCATTCGTTACTTGTAAATTTTCCATTTGATACTTCCTCTGTAAATAAGTTACTATTATATTTAAATTAAAAATTCATTATGCTACTGTTTTTAATTTTTTTAGCTTAGCAAATGGGTTGCCAATATCTTTTTCTGATTATCCATTTTCTTTTTAAAATTACTTAAAAAATGGATTGCGGCGTTAAAAAAATTTCTAACCCAAACTAGTTTAATAAATTGAATTTTAGTTCCTTATTCTGATGCTTTTTTAATCCCTTTCTCCTAAAATTTTATACACAATAGACTGGCAAATAGAGAGAATTACACTAAAAATTAAAGCCGTCCAAAACGAATCTACACTGAATCCTCCTACAATTTTTGAGCACAATAAAATAATAAATGCATTGATTACAAATAAAAACAAACCTAGTGTCACGATGGTAACAGGCAAAGTCAATATAACTAAAATAGGTTTGATAAATACATTAAGCAATCCAAGAACAACTGCAACAATCAAAGAAGTTGTAAAATCGGCGACATGCACACTCGTCATAAAGTGGGCAATGAGCAAAACCAAGCCCGATGTAATAAGAATTCTGATAAGTAGTCTCATATTTTTTTATTTCAAATGTAAAATAATTATTTTAAAAACAGGAATTTTTTCTTTATCTTCGTGGGATAAATCTTAAAACTAAACTTATGAAAAAATTATTACTTTCTACATTATTAATTATTTCATTTAGTTCAAATGCCCAATTTTGGACTGAAAAAGCAACTGGATTTTCTACTGTTAACAGAACTTTAAGCAATATTTCAATTGTTGATGCAAGCGTGATTTGGGCAATTGCTTTAGACAATAATGCAATTCCAGATTACACCATAAAAGAGTTTACAAAAAGCACTAACGGTGGAGAAAATTGGACTTCCGGTGCACTAAATTTAGGCCCAAATACAACTGGATTAGGAATTACAAGTATTTCAGCTATTTCAAATCAAATTGCTTGGATATCAGCTGCTCCTGAAGTGGGTGATCTTGGCGGAGTCTGGAAAACAAACGATGGTGGATTCAATTGGACTCAACAAACCACAGCATTATTTAACAACCCCACGGATTCCTATACTAATTTTGTTCATTTTTGGGATGCTTTAAATGGTGTTGCTGGCGGCGATACAGAAAATGGTAGTTTTGAAGTTTATACAACATCAGATGGAGGAACAAATTGGATTAGGGTTGTTGGCGCAAACATTCCCCCTTCTTTGACTGGCGAAATTGGTATTTTGGGTGTTACTTCAGTCATTGGAAACACTTTTTGGTTTGGTACAACATCAGGTAGAATTTTTAAATCTATAGATAAAGGTTTGTCTTGGACTGTTTCAGATTCTGTGGTTAGTACTGATTTTTCGTTGGATAGATTTACATTTTCCGATGCAAATAAAGGACTTTTAATGATTCACGACACAACGAAAATTTACAAAACTAGTGATGGTGGCGCAACTTGGACCTTAGTGGTAACGCCTAATTTTTATAAAACCGTAATCGCCTATATTCCTGGAACCTCAACGGTAATTGCTGGAGCTGCAGCGAACCCTTTTGGCTCATCCTACAGTTTAGATAATGGACTAAATTGGACAGTTATTGACACTGGAGTTTTTCACGGAACATTGGCTTTTTTAAATGACAGTTTTGGGTTTTCGGCAGGATTTAACACCAACGCAACAACTGGCGGGATTTTTAAATTTACTGGAATCCCATTAAAAACTTCCAGTTTTGATGTAAAAACCCGAATCACGGTTTACCCAAATCCAACCAGTGGAATAATACATTTGAATTCCGAAATCTCCTTAATCAAGGAGGCATCCGTTTTTGACCTGCTAGGAAGAAGGGTTTATAATCCGGGATTTTCTGCTATGAATAAAGTGGATTTAGATTTAAAATCCCTTCAAACTGGAACTTACATTCTAAAAATCACTTCTGATTCTGGCAAAACAGAAACAATGAAGATTATGAAAAACTAATTTTTAGTTCTATAAAAACGAACCCTTTTCCTTGAATGGAAAAGGGTTTTTTTATGCTCTTATTGTCTTGTCCTGAAATAGCGATACACAAAAAAGTATCCTTATGGAAAACCAAGAAGAAACTCGCTATATAAAGCGAACACAAAAAGACTATACGATGTTTTTTAAATTGCAAATCG
>Ga0209702_10002105_pt1 | contig 35859 bp, 45 predicted proteins | sample FRY01_FD_187210 | JGI IMG/M metagenome (GOLD analysis project Ga0209702, IMG submission 187210) | Freshwater microbial communities from Lake Fryxell liftoff mats and glacier meltwater in Antarctica - FRY-01 (SPAdes) (version 2) | ecosystem: Environmental > Aquatic > Freshwater > Ice > Glacier...
GATTCTTACATTTGTTGGTACAACGAAAAGAGGATTAAAATTTCTCTTGGATCACTCAGCCCGCTCGAGTACCGAGCGAGCCTTGGGTATAAGATTTAAATCAATCCAACTTTATGTCCGCACCCCCAGGTGGTCAATATTCAATCGGCGCCAACAATCGAGCAGTCAGATGGTATTTTGTTTGTGACACCTGAATACAACCGTTCTATTCCGGGTGTACTCAAAAACGCAATTGATCATGCCTCTCGACCACCAAACAATAACTCATGGAATAAAAAGCCAGCTGGAATTATGGGAATGAGCCCTGGGTCGATGGGTACTTCAACTGCTCAGTAGCACCCTCGAAATATTTTAACCTCACTCAATATGCCCATTCTTGCGCAGCCAGAGGCGTTTTTAGTTATGAACGATCATTTCTTTAATGTTGATGGGCAACCTAGTGATCGTACCTCCCCATTTTTAAAGATGTGGGTTGAGGTATTTGCTAACTGGGTGCAATCTTTTTCAACAAAAGAATCTACTTAACAAGGAACCAAAATGACTAAACCTAGAAAAGGCCAATCGCCATCTGTACTTGGCAGAGACGAATTTCATCTAGAATTTTATCGCTCATTCGTTGACCCAACATTTGATACAGTGAAAAACGAAATTGATAAAATCGAGCAAGTCGCTTGGGAAAACTATATTCAAGGGCATAAAGCCCCTTTGACTGAAAAAGCAGGGGCAGGTTTTGCAGACCCAAATTATCACTTGTCTGTTGAGTGGAGTGCTACACGCGATAATTTAATTGCAGCTGAAGCTATCCAAAAAGACCCCTCGACTCAGTCAAGGGTGTTGCTCATATGCGGTTCTGCCCGAAATGACGGTAGTTGTGCTGGTGAAATGTCTAAAACATTTAGGTTAATAGAACATGCTGCGGAAACATTGATTGCTCGCAACATGGAGGTTGATATTCTAGATCTGAGTTTGCTTACCTCTTCTTATGACAAGCACATACACCCCTGCAAAGCGTGCGTTTCAACAGCAATGCCTTTATGCCACTGGCCCTGTAGCTGCTACCCGAATCACGGCCAACGTCAAACGAATGACTGGATGGCTGAAATTTACGAAAAATGGGTGGCGGCGCATGGGATCATCATTATGACGCCGGTTTATTGGTATCAAACCCCGGGTGTTTTAAAGTTGATGATTGATCGATTGGTATGTGCCGATGGCGGCAATCCTGATCCCACAACGACTTCAGGTAAAAATGCAGAGAAAGCGAAGGCGTTAGAGCTGGCAGGGTGGTCTTATCCCAAGCATCTCGCTGGACGAGCATATGGGTTGGTCGTGCATGGTGACGTTGCGGGTATTGAAGGCGTTCGTAGGGGTCTTTCAGATTGGTTAGACTGGATGGGGCTGATTGATGCTGGAGTGCTTTCTCGTCTTGACAGATACATCGGCTATTATGAGTCTTACGCAGAAAGTCATGCCGTCCTTGATTTAGATATTGCGATGCAAAAAGAGGTACATAACGTCGCCAGTGCAGTTGCAAATGCTGTTGATGAAATCAGGGCAGGAACTTTATCTATGCCGGATGCCAAACTAGTTAAGCCTCGACTAAAGTAATGAATTCAGATTTTCTGTAAGCAACCGGTCTGCCCTTCTACTAACCATATTTATGACTGACAAACCTCAGTTGCATGCAAGTCGGCGATTGTCTTGCATGTAACTGTAAAGATCGAAAAGAAACAACCTGCTGTCAGGTAACGTCTGGAGACTTGTGAACACTTGACCGGCGGGCATTCAGATCATGCAACTGCTGCCCAAGATATCGGGCAATCGCACGCATACCGTAAAGCTCAGCTGCATCTTCAGCGTCGCTGTTGTAATTGGTATTAGTATTGACATCGTAAGTGTAGATTTCACCTATTTCATCAACAATAAACTCGATTCCGGCAATCTCTATCCCGTTTTCGGCAATGAAGCGCTGATAACGCTGAATAATGGGGCTATCAAAACCCTCGATGATCTGAAAGCGCGGCGCAGGCGCTTCGGGAGCAGTTTCGCCCACCGGACAGAAAGCATCACCGATCTGGCAGACGTCTGCTGGACAGAGCTCAAACCCTAGCGAAGTATCAACGCGCACGGCATAAAGGAACTTGCCGCCTACGAATTCGACGCGCGTAATGAAAGGCTGCGGTGCGCGAATGTATTGCTGTATCAGCGTGATGCCGTCGACGGAAGGCTCGAACTGCTCACTGTTCACATAGCTCTGCAGGGCATCGATATGATGGAAAAGTTTTACGCCCAGCCCTTTGCCTGCGCGATTGTGTTTGGTGATGAATGAGCCTGTCATCTGGCGGGCGGCTTCGATGATGTGCTGCTTGCCGACTGCAGCGATGGTGATGGGGGTCTTGACCCCGTAATTCTGCAAAGCAGCATACTGTGCGACCTTGCTAATTTCAAGCTGCAAGGCGCGGCTGTTGTTGACAACACGCCGACCATGAGCCTCAAGCCAGGACAGCACTGCTGCCGTGTATTCGGGCGCAAAGCGGTGATCGCGAGTGTGCGATGAAGCACTCATTCGGTTGTAGAAAACTCCCTCAGGCGCAGGCGCGGACAGATCCAGTTTGCCTTCGTCGAGAAACCACTCCTCGTAAGGTAAATCCAGCTCCTGAAAAGCTGCTTGCAACGGCTCTACCCAGGCGGAGTTCTCATGAATCACATAAATTTTCGACATATCTCATCTTTACGATGCCGGCTACACAAACGCTATCCGGAACGGCATATCCAGACAATCTAATAGTGTAATAAAAACTCATTAAAACCAAAACGACATTTTTACAATTTCTTTATAACCAATCAGTCTAACAATGCACATACTGCAATTATCGAATGCATACCGAGCACATGGTTTACAGGTAAAAAAAAGCGCTTTCGAACGGACGAAACCTCGAGCGTCTCGTTACGGAACGATTGACATTGCCCGCATGAATGGCATGACTACCCGCCTACATTGACTGCCGAGCCATACAAATGGCATGCCAATGACGGTGAAGAAGTATTCGTTGTTTTAGGCGCTAGAGTTGAAATTCGACATCGAATTGACGGTCTGAAAAATACAAGATGTTGCCAAGCTTTTTTAAACTGGGCTGAATAGGGTATATTTGTGGGTGTGTTCAAACTTAATACTTTTATCATCAACGCTGATAGTCTTGCAGCCATTGCAAAAGTCGATGAACTCAAAGGTGTATGGCATGTTCTAAGCACGCTAGCCCCAAAAAGACCCTTTTGACAAAACGTACGCTTTTACGTATTATTATTGAAAGAGGCAAACCATGGCTACATTAACTGCAAGTGAAGCGAGAGCGGGCTTGTATCGCTTAATTGATCAAACCGCAGAAACGCATAAACCAGTATTAATAACTGGCAAGCGGGCAAATGCTGTTTTAGTTTCCGAAGAAGATTGGAGTGCTATTCAGGAAACGCTATACCTATTAGCAATTCCTGGTATGCGTGAGTCTATTAAAAAAGCCATGGCTGAGCCGTTAGCTAACAGTAAGAAAGTATTAAAGTGGTGACTTGGAATGTAGTCTATTCCAAGTATGCCCTTAAAGATGCTAAAAAACTTTCTGCCGCTGGGCTAAAAGATAAAGCGCAAGTTTTATTAGACGTCTTGGAAATAAACCCTCTTCAAAACCCTCCGCCTTTTGAAAAACTGATTGGCGACTTAGTAGGGGCTTACTCGCGCAGAATCAATATTCAGCATCGATTAATTTACGAAATCTTTCGAAAAGAAAAGACGGTAAGGGTGCTGAGGATGTGGTCACATTATGAGTGACGTAACTGACGTTTCGTTTTAAATGATATCTGTGGTCTGTTGACTTTAGTGTTCAAACTCATCGTAGCCAAACGTTATTTCAGCTTATTTTAAGTTCAAGACACTAAAGGAATCGCATCATGAACAATAAGGCGCATTGGGATCAGGTCTATGGAACTAAGGTACCAGAGTCAGTCAGTTGGTACGCGCCCCACCTTCAAACGTCCCTTAATCTCATTCATCAAGCGAGTGGCGATAAGAACTCAGCCATCATTGACATTGGCGGCGGCGAAGCTACGCTAGTTGACGATCTATTGGCCGAGGGCTATAAAAATATCAGCGTACTTGATATTTCTCAAATAGCAATTGATGTCGCTCGGGCGCGAATTGGAAAAGCTGCCGATAACGTTAATTGGTATTGTGCTGACATCACTCAGGCCACATTACCTCAAAACCACTTTGATATTTGGCATGACAGGGCTGTATTTCATTTTTTAACGCAGGCAGAGCAAAGGGTCAAATATGTGGAACAGGTGGTTCGCTCTGTAAAGCATGGTGGCCATGTGATTATTGCTACCTTTGGTCCCGAAGGGCCAGAGCAGTGTAGCGGCCTAGATGTGGTGCGATATGATGAAAATCAATTACATAGTGAATTTGGTAAGACGTTTAAATTAATAAATAGTTCTAAAGAAATTCACCATACTCCAATAGGTTCTACCCAGCAGTTTCTTTATTGTTTTTGTAGGATGGAGTGAGAAGCACTTAAATTACTTTGTTAAAACACTTCGTACACGAGGTTTTGACAGTGTGGCATAGCGGTTGAGATAACAGCGAATTCGGTCTATCGTAGAGTGCTTGAGACTCTCTGTGTCGCTGGTTTAATTCCGCCTCGGGCCACCATATATTGATAAAAACCCCTGCGTTCGCGCTGGGGTTTTTGCATTTCTGGGTTTATAACTGATTGTTTCCAAGTGATTGATAGTGCTTTTAATCGCACTATTGATTATACTGTTAGCAATGTTAAACAGGGATTCACCATGAGCACAATCTCAGCAAACGACCTCAAAACCAAAGGGGTTAAAGCAATTGAAGACGCACTCACTACGCAACCCGAAGTTGCCGTTTCTGTTCGGGGAAAAATTAAATACATTGTGATGAGCGAAGAACAATATCAATATCTTCGCGAATGCGAGCTCGAAGCTGCACTCGCTGAATCTAGAGCCGATCTTGAAGCGGGTCGCTTTGTAAAAGAAACCGTTGCCCAGCATATTCGTCGTATCAATAAGCTCAACACAAAGTTGGCAGCATGACCTGGCAGTTAATTTTCACTGACCAATACAACCGAAAAGCTGCCAAGTTCATTAAGCAACACCCAAACGCAGCGACTCAGTACACCAAAACACTTGAGTTATTAACCGTGAACCCACACCACCCTTCTTTGCGACTTCACGCACTTAAGGGAAAACTTAACGGTCTGTCCAGCGTTTCGATCAACCTCAAATACAGAATTACGATTGAACTCATCATTACTGAGAATGAAATCATTCCAATCAATGTTGGAGATCATGACGAGGTTTACTAATTGATGGCCACTAGAATTAAATTCCTATGGCTCTGGTCAATTCCGCCTTGGGCCACAATTGAGTTCCTAAAAATAGGGGTTGTAGTCAAAAAACTGGGCTCAGATCAATGTTTGCTCAACGGGCTGCCTGATCATTGCAGGCAGCTTGTTGGCTGACGGTTTAAACTTTGTTGATGGGCTTCAAAGGAAATCAGTATTGATTTCGTCGGTACTGATGTGTTGTGCCGTACAAGATTAATCAACCTGCCATACAAATCTTGTAAAATCAAAAGGCCTCACCGCTGCAATGATCATCATTTTCAACAAACCCTATGGGGTGTTATCTCAGTTCACTGAAGACGGTTCTGCGAACCGGACACTTTCAGAGTTTGGCTTGCCAAAAGATGTTTATGCGATGGGTCGTTTAGATGCTGACTCAGAGGGCATGTTGTTGCTTAGCGATGAGCCAGGGCTTAACACCCAACTGCTAGACCCTAAAAATGCCCACACGCGTTGTTATTGGGCGCAAGTCGAAAACATTCCAACCCCTGAAGCGCTCGAGCAGTTATCTAGCGGTGTGCTGGTTAAAGACTATACGACGATGCCCGCACGCGCCTGGATGCTTGATCCGCAGCCTAACATCGCAGCACGCGAACCGCCGATTCGCGTTCGGTTGAGTATTCCAGATTGCTGGATAGGGTTGGAACTCATTGAAGGTAAAAACCGTCAGGTTCGTAAGATGACCGCAGCGGTTGGGCACCCCACACTTAGATTGATGCGCGTCAGTATGGGTACGTTACAGTTGGGTGACTTAGCGCCTGGCAGCTGGGTCGAATTGAGTGCAGCCCAACGCAATGCCCTATTCCATTGATACCTAACTACTGTAAGGCTGAAAGTGATTGGTGTCTTGACTCAATAGCCTCATCAGCTTTGGCTGAATAAAAAGCTTTTCTTTACCCATACTCATTTCATTCAGAACGCCAATATCAACAAGGCTTTTTAAATATCTAGACGCAGCCTGACGCTTTGCTACACCCTTGTCAACCACATCTGAAATTCTGCAATAGGGTTGTTCGAATATGACATCAACCAACTCACGGGTATACGTTTTAGGCAGTTTGTCGCGAACAAAATCTGCAGTATGGTCTGATAGGTGTTTAATGGCTGCAATTTTTTCTGTTGTCCAACGAGAAGTCTCCTCAACTGCTTTAAGCATAAATAAAATCCAAGGCTCCCAAGCGTCATCGCGGGTCACTTCTAGTAGTAACCTGTAATAATCATTTTTGTTCGCAATAATGTGTCGACTGAGGTAAAGAATGGGTAGTTGAAGCAAGTCTTGTTGAATCAAATATAAGATATTGATGACTCGCCCTGTGCGTCCGTTACCATCGATAAACGGGTGAATGGCCTCAAATTGGTAATGGCCGACAGCCATGCGAACGAGCGGGTCTATGTCTTCTTCATTATGTATAAACTGTTCCCAGTTGGCCAACATATTGCGAAGCGTATTTTCCCCTTCAGGTGGCGTATAAATAATGTCGCCCGTTTTGTCATTAAGCAACTGAGTGCCTGATATCTTTCTGATGTTCATGTCTACACCTTTAAGTGTTTGACATATCTCGACAGCAGTCGCTGTACAAAGAGGGCGTTTTTTTAATGATTGAAACCCTTTATTCAGTGCAGATCGATAACGCAGTGCCTCTTTAGTCGCTGAGTCGGCCTGGTTTTCCCACTGAGCATGTTGAAAAAGTCTGTCTGCCGTGGTGACAATGTTTTCAATCTCTGAGCTGTCTTTTGCCTCAAGCAGGGGAATCGTATTAATTAGCATGGTTTGATTCGGTATCAAACCTGCCGCCTGCTTCAGTTCAGCTAAAGCAGTTCGTGCATTGATGCAAGCCTTGAGCACGACCCTACTTTCAAGCGTATGTTTTGGGGGCAGCGAAGGCAGCTCATTATGGGGTTTTTCAGGGTTCCAGGTCATTTAAGCTTCTGTCATAGTTTAAAAATGCATTTTTAGCGACACGTTTTGATGATATAGCCTTCTCAGCGACATGTCCACAAAACGTGTCGTTATTTTGCATGTTTAGCGACACGTTATTGCCATATGCCGTCCAACGTCGGGCGGCCTTGGCTTGTTTGACCTGCCTAGCGCAACACTTAAAAATGACGAGCGATTTCTGAGGGGGTTACTGGCTCGTTTAACCCGCCATCATGAGCAAAGCGAACCCAAACCTTGGAAAATGGGCGATGCCCCATCAGACTATATTGCAAACATGCTCAAAAAAATTGTTGGCATTGAAATTACGATCGATTCTTTGGTTTTCAAAAGAAAACTCAGTCAAAACAGAGAAGAGGCTGATCGCCTCAATGCCGCCAAGGTCGTGAAAGAAAAAGGCCACATTGAGCTGGGCGATCACATGCGAAATGTCTGTTAGCCCCACAAGAAACAAACTGGCGGTGCTGGTCGAACACGAACGCTAAATGACAAACATTGATCAAAATATGTCGTGCGCTAAGGTATGCTGTATGAAACGATAACAACTCAATACAAAATAGATCTCAACGTGACAGCAGCCGCTTCAGAAATTATTTTCCATGCTTACCCTCAATCACCTGTAGCTGAAAAAGTAAGGGTGGCTTTTGGCATAAAGGGGCTTGCTTGGCGCAATGTTGACATACCACGTCTGCCGCCAAAGCCTATGCTAACGGCGCTAACAGGCGGTTACCGACGCACACCCGTGATGCAAATCGGGGCTGATATTTACTGCGATAGCCAGTGCATTATTCGTGAGCTTGAGCGCCGCTACCCTTCCCCCACATTCATGCCAACATCAGACTTTGGCTTAATGTGGTGCCTCAGTCGTTGGACAGATGGCGCTTTTTTCGACACCTCTGTCAGGCACATTTTGGGCTCAGCAGGCGATAAGTTAGACAAAGATTTCGCACAAGATCGAGGTCGACTTTATCTAGGCGAAAATTGGGCTGAAGCTTTAAAACAGGCAAATGCTGAGCTCCCCCATCTGGTTTCACAAGTTCGCGCTCCCTTATCTTGGCTCAATGCTCAAATGGCTGATGGCCGAGCTTTTCTTTTAGGGGCTCAGCCCGCTGCCATAGATGCCCAGATTTATTTTGTGGTTTGGTTCTTGCGCGGTCGTTGGGCCGACGGCCCAGCCTTTTTGTCAGCATTCCCCGAGTTAGAACGTTGGGAACAAAATGTACGTGATATTGGCCATGGCTCATCAAGCGACATAACCCCTGAAGAAGCCATCATCATTGCGCGTGACCTTGAGCCACTCGCTCAGACAGGCGTTGCCGCGCACGAACCGCAAGGCCTCGAAGTTGGTATGCCGATCTCAGTTAGCCCCGACGTTAACGGTGGCGAACAACCCGTCACCGGAACCGTAAGATTTGCCGATGCAGACACTATCGTGATTGACCGTCATACCGATGAAGTGGGTAACGTTTGTGTGCACTTCCCTCGCGCAGGTTATCGCGTTGATGTGCTGTAAGTGTTCGAAATGCTTGAATGCAAAGATCACTAAACCACTTAAACTAAATCTTTTTGATACCCAAATCGATAAGTCGTTAATTGATACGTTAAGAGGCTAAATAATGATTGATTTATACACCTGGACAACACCTAACGGGCGCAAGGTCTCGATTCTGCTTGAAGAACTGGGCATTCCTTATACCGTTCACGCTATCGACATCACAAAAGATGAGCAATTCGCCCCTGATTTTTTAAAGATTTCGCCCAACAACCGTATTCCTGCAATTGTTGATCACGAAACGGGTATTCATATGATGGAAACGGGCGCGATCATGATGTACTTGGCTGACAAGTACAAAAGGTTTCAATGCGATGGCGATGAATATTGGCGCATGGTCGAATGGCTAATGTGGCAAATGGGTGGCTTGGGCCCGATGCTGGGGCAAACGCACCATTTTGTAAAATATAACAAAGGCAAATCAGAATACGCTGAGCAACGTTATGGGGCTGAAGCAAAGCGTTTGTATGGTGTGCTCAATAAGCGTTTAGAAGGCCGTGATTACATTGCAGGTGCAAATCGTGGTGAGTACACCATTGCAGATATGGCCTGCTGGCCATGGGTGTCTAGATTTGAATGGCAAGAAATTGACTTAGACCATTTTCCAAACGTCAAAGACTGGTACCTAAGAATCGCGGTGCGACCTGCTGTGCAAGCGGGGTATTCTGTGCCAAAGTTTACAACTGACGTACCCATGCCAGCCCTGAGCTAAAAACAGGCAACTGAGTATATAAAACCATGATTTAAGCTTCACACCCGACTTTTCAATGGGCTGAGGCTTGGGTAAAGAAAGAAGTGGGCTCATTCAAAATTTGATTGAGCCGCAGAACTTAAAATTAAGCTAAGCGTATATATTTTTATTTAAGCGGGTCAAGTCGTCGCTTAACGATTGCCAAGTTTGGGCTTGCTCAGGTTGATTGAGCTGCGCCATCGCGGTGGCCAAAGACCCCGCTTGCAGGCCTAATGCGTAAGCCAAGTCGTCAGAACTATGCCGATTAGGTGGGTTCAACAGATCTGACCATTCACCTAAGTCACTCGAGTGACTTGAGGCAATTGATTCACTAGTCACTTTAACAGCATGACTAAACCTGCGTACCAATTCAGACATTTGAACAAACCGTTTGCAAGCATGATTGGCCTGCTCAGGGTTGTGCAGCACGACGATATGATCAAGTGCTCGTACGCGCAAAAACTGTCGATCACTCCATACTGTCACTGCGCATCGACGTTCCCATTGGTTTTTGTCAAGTTTTTGCAGACGGGATCGCAAGCGACAACTCGAGAAGTTGTGGTGGTGTAGGCCAAACTACAGGCACTAGGTGAAACGATTGCATCAGCTTACAGAATGGTTGCCCACCAAGTTGCACCGATTGTCATAGAAATAGCAGCGAGTGACCCTGCAATGCCCCTTAAAGTGCAGTTAAGCCCAACCCTGTTGCTTAGGTTCGCTGCCTGAAGAAAGATTGGTCATGGGCCAGTGGCTGGCCAAATGGTTTATTGCAAATTCGGTTTGTACATTTCAAGCGTGTGCTGAAATATATTATTTTTTAACTTTATGGTTTTAACAGAACCGAACACGCCCATGTATTGACCCGTTCCACCTAATATTGCTAAATCAAGGGGCAACCATTCTCGACCTTCTGCTTTCCATTTTGGCGTGCGTTCGTAACCCGATATACCTGAAGACAAAATCTGGCTATCATCAATCACAAAAATCAGATCTCTATGACGAATTTCAGGGTTTGAATCGCTGTCTTTAATATCGATAGCTACCGTCGAACCATATAAAATTCCCGCGCGTTTGCCATCTTTAAAATATAGCTCACCTTCAAAATATAAAACATGGCCCGTTTCGCCATCTTTAATATTTGGGTGATGTTTTAACAAAGCAGTGCGCTGCTCAAGAACAAGAATTTCTTTATTAAATGCAGCCGCCCTCGCTTCAGTTGAAAATGTAGCGACCATTAAAACTACTAAAAAGAGCGTAGCCCATGTTTTTTTAAAAATTATCATTCCTCCATTTTTAACAGAACAACAACACAACATGACTTACTATTCCTTTACAGAAAATGCAGTCATTACCAAAAACATGAAAACAATGACATTTTTTTTCATTAATAGCCAATATGACTAATTAACCTCTAGACGCGCTTGAATTCCACGTGTTCAAACCGCTCATTAGATTGATTTCTCTTAAATTAAAATATTGTCTATATCGCTTAGATTTGAATCTTTATGGGGAACGATATGTGCAACTCACTTGAAGAGGCTGTTGCTACTACAGAAGGCGCTGGCATTGACCTGCAAAATAAGGTGATATTGGGTAAATTAAGGCAACTTTACGGGTATCGTGTTGGCATAACAATTCACTCGTATAGGCACACCCATCATGGATGATTATCTTCGCATCGCCGCGCTTCTTGTCACCGCATGGCTATTTGGTGGCATGCTGCTTTTTGCGGCGGCATTTGCAGCTTTTTTGTTTAAAGTACTGCCTGCTGTTGAAGCCCGTGCATTAATACGCAAGGCTTTCCCACCTTTTTACGTATTTGTTATGGGCACCTCTGCACTGGCTGCCTTACTATCAGTATTTGTAGAGGGTTTTAGTGCACTTGTGCTGGCTCTGATTGCATTAACAACTCTACCCACTCGTCAAATGCTCATGCCCGCCATTAACCGAGCGACCGATCAAGGTGAACGAAAGCGTTTTATGCAATTACACGGTTTGTCTGTTGTGATCACACTTGCACATATTGTTGCCGCAGCTTTAGTGTTGGTTCTTTTGATGGGTTAAATTTAACAACCAATCTAAATTGTTCATACGCTGACACACCACACACCTTTTAAACTTGGATCGCATCTTGGCTAACCCCTACAACCTCAAAAACTGATCTAACGCCATTGTCACCCTACTCGAAAACCATGGCGTGACACACGTTTTTGGTATTCCGGGGGCCAAAATTGATAGCCTTTTTATTGCGCTTAAGCATTCAAAAATTAAGTTGGTGGTGTGTCGCCACGAAAAAATGCAGCCTTTATGGCTTTAGCCTTTGGTCGCTTAACGGGTACCGTTGGTGTATGCATTGCCACCTCTGGCCCAGGCGTAACAAATTTGGTAACCGGCTTGGCGACCGCCACCAGTGAAGGCTCTGCCGTACTAGCCATTGGGGGCGAAGTACCTCTAAATGACTGCGTACTAACAATAGGCTACGACACAATTGAGCCCCTGCGTTTAATTCACGAAATTCGCAACGTTATTACGCACAATACACATGTGGCACTTGATGTGGGGTCGCACTATATATGGACCAATCGATACTGTGTGGCTGACCATGCCCGTCAATTCATGGTGAGTAACGGCCAACAAACCCTTGGTGTGGCCATGCCCTGGGCCATTGCCATGAGTATGCTGCACCCGAATGACCGAGTGCTGTCTATATCGGGCGATGGTGGCTTTTTATTCAGTGTGATGGAGCTCGAAACAGCCGTGAGAGAAGGGGTAAAGTTTGTTCATATTATTTGGAACAGTAACTCGTACGATATGGTCGCCTTTCAAGAACAAGCCGCTTATGGTGAAGAGTCTGGCGTGAAATTGGGTGGGTACGATGTTGTAAAGTTAGCCGAATCATTTGGGTGTAAAGGCTACAACATTACCTCGGCCAGTGAGTTGGCTCAAGTACTAGCGCAAGCGTTTGGATCAGACGTGCCCGTCATCATTAATGTGCCGGTTGACTACAGCCGCAATCACCGCCTGATGCAAGACGTGATTCAAAGCTATGTGAATTGACACTAAAGAAGCCTATCATTTTAAAGCCGTCTATTTTCGTCTATTAATTTAAACGCTATTTTCTTACGCAACACTTCTTTCATAAACAATGACCCAAGCAACCAAAAACCCAAACGTACCTGGCAGCCATAAACTGAAGGTAAACATTTCTGACTCAATCTTAAATGCGCTTAAACATCGATGTGAGCAAACGGGCGAAACACTTGATCGCGTGGTGCAAGACGCCTTAGCAAAGTCTTTAGGGGTTGACCATCACACGTTATTTCAAGTGTCGACCTCAACTGCTTTGGTGCAAGGGGTGTATCAAGGTTGCATCACGGTGGGTCAAATTAAAACCCATGGTGACTTTGGTTTGGGTACGTTTGATAGCCTCAACGGCGAAGGCATCATGCTAGATGGTCGCGTGTGGCAAGCGTTGGGTGACGGTCGCGTGCTTGAACCCAGCGACGACACGACTGCGCCGTTTTGGGTCAGCGCTCAATTTGAAGCAGACCGTTCAGGTGTGTTGAGTACAGTTGAAAGCTGGGCCGATTTAATTCAACAAATTGATGGATTTCGTGAATCTAGCAATCTGTTTACAGCAATCAGAATAGATGGCGTGTTTGATGAAATTTACTACCGCGTAGCCTGCAAAGCAGAGCCGGGTGAAACCTTAGTTGAAGCCACCCATCATCAATCTGAGTTTACATTCAAAGACTGTACGGGTTCGTTAATGGGTTTTTGGTCGCCCACCTTTGCCCGCACCTTTAATATACCCGGTTACCACATGCACTTTTTATCTGCAGATCATCAACATGGTGGTCATGTACTCGGCATCAAAGCCAAAAACCTAAAGATACAAGTCATGGACGCCAACAACGTCATGATGGCCCTACCCGAAACACCTGCGTTTTTAAGTGCCGACTTATCGATAGACCCTTCAAAGGCATTGGGTCAAGCTGAGGGGGCTCAGACAAAATAAGCGGAACTCCCACGACACCTTTATTAAAACCGCCAAACCAGATTAGCGCTCACGTTTTGGCTCACATACCCATCACCGACTTGCAAGCCGTATTGGGCACGCACCTCTACCTTAACCTTTGGCAGTGACATCGTATTTTTTACTGTATTGGCGTCAGCGCTATTCATCCTCCCCCTGAACGGAGAGGATTTCCGAGCATCTTGTTAAAATTAACGAAGCTTAGCTAAAAGCTCATCAAACAAAGCTTGATAGGCTAATGCGGCGGTTCCCGTAGCAGAGGTGTGAATGACGGGTTGAAGATAAACACCCATTTTTTCAATGTCTGAGTTAAATGGAATGTAGTTCGTCAAAAACTGCTTGGGGTATTGTTTAACCAGATCGACAATAGTGTCTGAATGCAGTGCTTTAATTGTTTGAACCATCGAGAAAAAAGGTTTTATCTTTTGAGTGTCTAAACCATGCTCTTGAAAAAATTCCATTAACTGTACAAAAGTTCGTTGTGACAGTGGCGTTGGAATCACAGGCACTAAAATGGCATCTGCCACTTTAAAAATACTTTCTGAAAGCGTCGATATATTGGGTGCGCAATCAAGTATGACAATGTCATAGTCGTCTTTAACAGTCTTGAGCGTTTTCTTAATGCGCTTATCACTATTGCGTATATCTTTAAGAAATATGTCAAAGTCGCGGAACGACATATTAGCGGGCAAGATATCTAAATTTACAAAATCACTCTCACGTATAGACTTTACAAATCGCTCTTTGTCATTCAAAAAACGATTAACGTTTAACTTTTTAGCAGGCTTGACTTGAAAGTAAAACGTTGATGCACCTTGCGGGTCAAGGTCACAAAGAAGCGTGCGCTGGCCATTCGCCGCGAACGAATACGCCATATTTACCGCGGTGGCTGTTTTACCAACCCCCCCTTTATTTGAGTAGCAGGCAATAATTTTCATAAGCTAGATCACCCTATTTCGTATTGTTTAGTTCAAATGATACTTGAACATACAAAACCGTCATTTGGGGTCAAACCATGCCCGTCAAATTTTGATGAGCACATATCAACAAACAGTTGGTGCCAACATCAACAACTTGACCTCAAGGGGTACATCAAGGTTACCTCACAGAGTAAGTTGCTACTGCCCCAACCAATAATGGCTTGTAACCTTAACTGATTTACCACCTTTCATCATTTCCATTTCGTAAGTACCTCGAATACCCGCATATTTACCCGTGCCACCAATAATTGCACCCATATGTTTATGGCCTTCTTTGATGGGGTCGCCATGGTTAAGCTGCACAAAGTCAAATTGATATAAAGTACCTTCAGGCAGTACAGCTTCTGCCTGGTAAGCACGAGCTGATTTTTGGTTTTTCAGGTCTAAATAAATAATCGTAGCTTGTGAAAAGTACTCACCAATCACAGGGCCATTTTCTGAAGACCGTACAGGCGCGTTGCGAACATACATATCACCAAGCGACAGACCTGAAGGTAATTGATCAATCAATTCTGGCGGCTGAATATCGCTGTAATAAACCAACTTGTAATCAGCAGCAAACGATGCGGGTGACAACACGAATAAAAATAAAATACTGGCTAATGTTTTTGTAATTTTCATAAAATAATGTTTCCTTAACGCTTCTTTTGTGAGGTAAAACTCACCTAACATGATTTGTAAAAACATGAACACATGAACATATAAATATACGAATAGACCTAATTAAGAGAACCCGTTAACGCCAATCACTTAAATTGTTCTTATTGCATTATTGAATCTATTTCAAATGAAGAACGTGTTTCCAAGTACCATCAGACAGATGAGTTGTTTCCATCCAACCACTCGCATTGGCATACTTGCCAGTTCCGCCTGTTACCGCCCGCGTCGTTGACACGGTTGATTTGAGAGTCTCATTTGCACTTGAATATTGAGCAATACCTTGAATCACAATTTGCTCTTGGGTTGTTGAACCAAAAGAAAATGTGGCCGCACTCATTCGATATTCACCCATGCTTGACTGATCAACACCCGTCGTTGTCATGATCCAATCGACCGTGATTTTGTCGCCACTCGTTGTTTGGGCGTCAAATTGAAAAATTCGCACATCACCAACAGACTGGCCTGGCAAACCATTATCAATTAATGTAGGTGCTGCAAGTGCCGGGTGAACAACAGTTAATGTTTCTGATGCTTGGGCGGAAATAGAAGTAAATAACGAAATCAAAAAAACTAAAAAATATTTGTGTAACCGCATGATGTTTCCTTATTAATTGATCTGCTAATGTAATCTAAGGTTACACCCCATTTCTTGCACAAGCTTGCAAGAAATGGGGAAAAGCAATGAGTACTATAAAAAATAGGCAATAGGTTGTATATTTAATCTGCATATTTGTTCACCATTTTTTATTGATGCTCAAATACTTTTGAACACACCAATCGCTCATTCGATCGAGTTATATGAAATCACCTTTACTTATCGTCACTGCTCTAGAATCAGAACTTAAACAATTTGACTTACCTTCTGATGTGAAAGTTGTCTTCACCGGCTTAGGTAAAATTAATGCCCTACTAACGACTATCAACGCCATTCAAACGTATGAGCCAAAACTGATTATTAATTTTGGTACGGTGGGTAAAATTAACCCTGAGCTGAGCGGTTTGTTAAGTATTCGTAAAGTGATTCAACGAGACATGGCTGCTGAGCCCTTGGCACCCAGGGGCATCACCCCATTTTGCCCGCGCCCATATGAATATTTTTCGGTTACGGGGGAACACGTATGTGGCACGGGCGACAGTTTTGTCACCGAGCATGACCCATGGTTACACGAACAAAAAGTTGATGTGGTTGATATGGAATTGTTTGCCATTGCCGCCACTGCTTTTAGTTTTAACATTCCCTGGCATTCATTTAAATATATTAGCGACGATGCCAATGAAGATTCGGGCGATCAATGGAAAGAGACCATGCATCATGGTCATGATCTGTACATGCAGAAGCTGAATGAATTTATTTAGTTAATGAGTTAATTCGTTAATTCGTTAATTACATTGTCGCTTGATGAGCAACAACAGCAGATAAAATGATAACAATAATTTACAGCTCATAAAATATAGAACATATAGAACATATAGAACATATAGAACATATAGAACATATAGAACATATAGAAAAATCATGAAACTTTCAGACATTTCGACACCCGCGGCCTTGCTTGATATTGACCGCATGCAACACAACATCACGCGCATGCAGTCGCGTATGACCAATTTGGGTGTACGTTTTCGCCCGCATGTCAAAACTTCAAAATGCATAGAAGTTGCGCAAGCTCAAATTAGGGCTGGGGCGCATGGCATTACGGTGTCGACGATTAAAGAGGCCGAGCAATTTTTTTTAGCGGGCATCACAGATATTTTGTATGCCGTAGGCATCACGGCTAATAAATTTACACAAGCACGGGTATTACTTCAAAAGGGTTGTGATCTTAAAGTGTTAACCGATAGCGTGCAATCGGCCGCAGCCATCTCAGCATTTGCTGTAGCTAACGATATTCACTTTAAAGTCATGATTGAGATCGACACCGATGACCACCGATCAGGCATCAAACCTGACAGCCCTCAACTACTAGAGGTCGCGCAAGCATTGGCGGCGGGTGGTACTGAGTTGGTAGGCGTCATGACACATGCGGGCTCAAGCTACGACCTCAATACACCTGAATCATTGATTCAAATGGCAGAGCAAGAACGCTCAGGTTGCGTGCTTGCAGCGCAACGTCTTCGCGACGCGGGTTTTACATGCCCTGTTGTGAGTGTGGGCTCTACCCCCACTGCGCTATCTGCACAAAGTTTAGAAGGTGTGACCGAAGCGAGAGCGGGTGTGTATGTGTTCTTTGACTTAGTCATGTACAACATAGGTGTCTGTGAAATCGATGATATGGCCTTAAGTGTTCTCACAACCGTTATTGGCCACCAACAAGAGAAAGGCTGGGTCATTGTCGACGCGGGTTGGATGGCCATGAGTCGCGATCGGGGTACACAAAAGCAGACAGTAGACTTCGGTTATGGGCAGGTCTGTGATTTAGCTGGCAAGCCTTTAACGGGCTATTTCATGACGGGTGCGAATCAAGAGCACGGCATCATCTCTAAGCGCAGTGAGCCTGATCTGTCAATCGCAAACCACTTTCCAGTCGGTACACCATTACGTATTTTGCCTAATCATGCCTGTGCAACGGCGGCACAATTTCCTGAGTACCAGGCATTAACATCGCAGCAAAATATTCAGGTTTGGCCACGTTTTTATGGTTGGTAACAAGACCATCGGCTCGTCGAACCGCAGGCCTACAAAGCATAAGATAACAACCACCCCACCAAGCCACTACCGATGACCACCAACCAAGGCGGAAGCTTCCAAAACATCAACGCGACGAGAGCGACGAGCGCCAGCGCAAAATCTTGGGGTGTGAAAATGGCACTTGTCCAGACCGGCTGATAGAGCGCGGCCAACAAGAGGCCAACCACGGCGGCGTTGACCCCGACCAGCGCCGCTTGTGTACGCAAGCTGTGCCGCAACCGCTCCCAAAACGGGAGTACGCCAACCACCAGCAGAAACGATGGCGCGAAGATCGCAAGCAGACAGATGAGGCCGCCGACCCAGCCAGACGGCGAGGTGCTCATCGATGCCCCCAGGAATGCAGCGAACGTAAACAGGGGGCCGGGCACGGCCTGCGCAGCGCCGTAGCCAGCTAAAAAAACGTCATTACTGACCCAGCCGGTGGGGACAACCTCTGTTTGCAGCAGCGGCAGCACAACGTGGCCACCACCAAAAACAAGTGACCCGGCACGAAAAAAAGCGTCAACCATGGTCATACTTTGACTCGGCATCAGTTGAGCCAAAACAGGCAAGCCAAACAGCAAAACAAAAAAAAGTGTCAACCAGATCACGCCGGCACGGTGGGTAACCTTGATGGGCAGCGGTTCGTGGGCGCCGACTTGAATGGGCTTGAACACCAACAACCCGGTGATGGCAGCAGCACCAATCACGCCGATCTGCACCCATGCTGACGGCACCAGGAGAGCAACACAGGTCGCAACCGCCATGATGGTGACGCGCGGCACATCTGTACACAGGTTGCGTGCCATGCCCCATACCGCTTGGGCGACGACCGCCACAGCCACCACTTTTAGACCATGCAACGCACCTGGCGATATATCTTGGCCATAGTGGGAAAGGCTTAGCGCGAACAAAATCAAAGCAACGGCTGAGGGCAATGAGAAGCCTGCCCAAGCGGCCAACGCCCCAGCGTAGCCCGACCGAGACAAGCCCAAAGCGATACCGACTTGACTGCTTGCAGGCCCCGGCAAAAATTGGCAAAGCGCTACCAAATCTGCATAGCTTCGGTCAGACAACCAGCGCCGTCGTGTAACGAATTCATCGCGAAAGTAACCCAAGTGCGCGATAGGACCACCGAAAGAAGTCAGGCCCAGACGCAGAAAGATGAGAAAAACAGACCACGCGCTGCGGTCGCTAGTATGCGGGCTCGACATAGGTTTTTTTAATTGCAGTATGAATCTACCTATATTATGCGAACGTGGGTACTTTCATTCGATTTATTAATCTAGGCATTCACATTGAATTTATCGCGAGCGCAGATCGAAGGGGTACGCGTAAATGCTGAAAAAAGGTCAGTAGGCATCGGTCGTGCACTGGTTCTGCATGCCATTGAACTTGTAAAAAAACGTCATTGCTATCTGGTTCAACTGACCTCAGATAAGAGTAGAACAGATGCTTTGCGTTTTTATGAATCACTTAGTTTTCACGCCACACACGAGGGTTTTAAATTGTCTTTGCTTTCAGACTCATCGGGGGGGTTATGATCAGACAGATACACCCCCCTAAACTTAGTTCAATTTGAAAATAAAAAACATGTCAGATACGCATCATGCATTATTGGTTATTGATCTGCAAAACGATTTTTGTCCGGGTGGAAGCCTAGCTGTTCAGGGGGCTCACGATATCGTTGAACCGATCAATCAACGCATACTTGAGTCAAACTGCGTGATCTTGACGCAAGATTGGCACCCGTCAGACCACTCAAGCTTTGCCAGCCAGCATGCGCAACATGAACCCTATCAAATCATTGAAATGCCCTACGGCGCTCAAGTGCTATGGCCTGACCACTGTGTCAAAGGTTCGCACGGCGCAGCCTTTCATCATGAATTGCTCGTCGACCGCGCTGACTTAATTATTCGCAAAGGCTTCAGACGTCATATCGATAGTTATTCTGCTTTCTTTGAAAACGACCGCGTTACACCAACGGGGCTAGAAGGTTATTTGCACACCCGCAAAATTGAACACCTAACAATCGTTGGCTTAGCGACTGATTTCTGTGTGCAATACAGCGCCCTTGATGCGAAACAACTCGGTTTTCATGTCACCGTTGATCTGAACCTATGCAAAGGCATTGATATTAACCATTCATTAAACGAGGCAATCACTGCCATGCGGTCAAGTGGTGTAATCGTAAAGCCAACGCAATGAATATCTGGATCGATGCAGATGCCTGCCCGTTAAGCATTAAAGAAGTTTTGTATCGTGTAGCCAACCGAACCAAAATACCCGTCACACTGATTGCCAATCAAATGCTGCGGGTGCCCCCATCACCTTACATCAAAGCCCTGCAAGTTCCATCGGGTTTTGATGTGGCTGATCAGCGTATTGTTGAGGAAGTTAATTCAGGTGACATCGTTGTCACAGCCGATATTCCTTTGTCAGCCTTGATTGTTGCCAAGCAAGCTTGGGTTATCGACCCCCGTGGGGTGTTGATTGATCAAAGTACTATTGAGGCACGCTTAACCATGAGAAATTTTATGGAAACACTGCGTGAGTCAGGCGTTCAGACCGGCGGCCCTAATGTTTTTACGAATAAAGACGTACAGGCCTTTGCAAACCAACTCGATCGTTTACTGGCGCGGCTAATCAAATTAACTTAAAGCGTTTATATGTATGGCGGCTTCAAGCGTAAATCGCAACAAGCCTACCTCACAACCATCTTTTTGCCCAACATGACCGTCAACACGACAAGCACTGCAAACAACACATTCACTAAAGTAAGTGGGTCAGTCAACAAAATGCTTGAAGCAATAAGGGTGCAAAAAGGTTGCAACAGCAGCATTTGACTCACCCTTGCATTACCCCCCATGGCCAGACCACGATACCAAAAGAAAAAACCGGCATACATTGAAAAAAAGCTCAAGTATAGAAAGCTGGCCCATGTTGCGGCATTGACAGCCACATACTCGCTTTTAAAAAAATAGCTCGCCATGATGAAATTGACGGGTAACGAAATCACGAGTGCCCAAGAAATAACTGCTACCGGGTTCATTTTTTTAGAAAGCTGCCCCCCTTCAACGTAACCCACACAAGCACAAAGACCACCCAGTGCAACTAAAACATCAAAGTAAGACAGGCTGCCAGAGCCTTGTATAAGTGCATAGGTCAACACTAACCCGGCGCCAATCAATGACACCACCCAGAACCCTAGCGAGGGGCGTTCACGAAATCGAATGACACCCAGAACTGTACTGGCTAAAGGCAATAAACCCAAGATGACAGCACCGTGAGACGATGCACCATGCGTCATCGCGACCGTTGTAAACACCGGGAAGCCAAACACAACCCCAAGGGCAATCACAACGAGTTTGATGAACTCTGATTTTGAAGGCCGTGACGCGCTTGTCAACACAAGATACGATGCCGCAGCGATGCCTGCTAAAGTCGCCCGACCAAACGCAATGAAATAGGGGTTAAAACTTTGTACTGCGATTTTAGTAATGGGCAAAGTCAAACTAAAAATAAGAATGCCTACAAAACCAATCAACATGCCCTTACTTTCTTGGTTCATGAATCGTCACAGTTTTTTGTTTTTTTTAATTTTAAAAGCACGAGCGCCTAAATAAGCCCTCGAAATGAACACAAGGCACATGTGACCGAAGACATTTAATCTGAATCGAAACTATCAACTACTTATCGTCAGATTTTGAATTGTCTTTATTTTTGTCTTTGTCTTTATCTTTGTTTTGATCATTATCCATTTTTTTGAATTCGATAACGGTATATACCAAACCGATGAAAAGCATCGAAAAAACGAAAATGGCCGGGTAAAGTAAATACAAGACATCATTATTCATTTGCGTCGCCCCATCAAAGCACACAACTTAAAGTAAATGCCGAATGTAAATATTGAAGGAATCCAGATGGCTGTAAAAATGGCTTGCTCTTGGTCTTTAACAACAAACCAAAGGTAAGCTGAAATAATAAATGACAGCATGACCGCGGTAATGATAAAAAAATCAGAACGCTTAAACATTTTTTTCTCCTGCGATGAATTATTTATTAACGTGATCAGAAATGCCGTAGCCTATTGCACTAAGCAAACAACCGCCTATTGCCACGGTACCAATAATGCGAATACCCGATGAAAGACCGAATGAAAAGACGTCTAAATCGAAAACGTGTAGAACACCTAAAACCATACCCAAACAACCCAAAACCGTTAGGGTGTTACCAATAGAAGTTAATAGTTTGCAGATTCGGGTTAAAGAGAAACGTCCCTCAGTCATCATTAAGTCCATATATTTTTTATGGTAATAAGCTTCAACATGAAAATGCTAACCCAGTATAAATTTTAGTAAGAAAGGTGTTTTTACAATCATCTAAACTACATTTTAACTTAGCCGCTAGACAGAACATGCACTTGAGCTTAATGTCCACAGCGCTTCAAGGGGCTCTCTAAGTCATCGTTTTCAGTCTTTACAGCTCAATTCACACTGCTCTGCAACGCACGAGCCTGCTGGGTGATCGACTCAATCACATTTGTCGCCGGGGGTATGTCGTGTATTAACCCGGTGGCCTCGCCTACGGTAACGTGAGCACGGGTGAAGTCTTGTTGGGCAACGCCTTCCGCATAATCTTTTCTGGCGGCCTCAGAGTGCTGCCGTAGTTGATCAATTTGCTGCTCCCATTGCCGATGGGTTTCATTGCGTAAAGCTCTGAAGTCGTAAGGGGCGGGCCATTCTAAATCTCGCAACACGTCAAATACACTGCTGCGCGCAGTGTCATCGCCTTTTGCGTTAACGGCTTGCTGCAATGCCGCTACCGGCGCTAAACACTCTTGCGTAACCCACAACCTTGACCCAACCAAGCCCCCATCAGCACCTAACATCATTGCAGCGGCCAGCCCACGCCCATCAGCAATGCCCCCAGCCGCTAGTAAGAGCGTGCTGGGTGAATGCTTAGCCAACCAATCAGCTATTTCGGGCACAAGCGTGAACGTGCCACGTGCTTGATCATTGCGCATGCCATGCCCACCCGCCTCGCCGCCCTGCGCCACAATAATGTCTGCGCCCGCGTCGATTAATTGCGACACTTGGTCAACACGCTGCGCTTGACAGATGATGGGTATACGGTGGTGTTGAATGCTTTGCGTGTAACGAGTGGGGTTTCCGAATGAAAACATGATGGCGGCAGGTTTGTGCGCTTGGTCTAGTACCCAATCTAGCGCACTGGCATCTTTATCAAGACGCCACGTGATAAAACCCATGCCCAACCGGCTTTGGGTTGAGAAAATGGCTTCATCTATGGTGTTTGGGGACGCACTTGAAGTTGTGTTTTGGGACGCACTTGGGGTTGTGCTTCGGCCAGCAACCCGATCTGCACTTTCAGCGGCTAAAACATACGCTTTAGCGTGTTCAACTTTGACCCATTCCAGGTCGCCATACCCCCCACCAATTAAGCCTAGCGCACCAGCCCGCGCACAAGCCGCTGCCAAAGCGCCCCCAGCGGCACCCGCCATAGGCGCTAAAACCAGCGGGGTTGTTATGGGCAACGTTTGATATAGGCGGGAATTAATGGCAGACATACTGAATCGCTTTAAAAAATTTACACAACTTAGCATACAAGAATAAATGTGAAGAAAAACCAAACGTCATTAAAAATCAGGCCAGTTAATAGATAGAATAATCAGATCATTCAAAAACAATGTATCGTTGAAGATGATTCAAAACTAAATAATGGGGTTAAACCATGAATGTATTGATCACGGGTGCATCGGGGTTTTTAGGCAATCAATTGGCACACACATTGCTTGATCAAGGTCATTTATGTGGCGCTGAAATTGATTCATTAACGCTCACCGATCGGGTTGCCTCGAATAACCAAGCGCTGTTAGCCGACAAGCGGGTTCGCGAACAAACGGGTGACTTACTGAATGCATTACCCACCCTTTTTGATCATACATTTGATGTGGTTTTTCACTTGGCGTCAGCCGTTTCAGGCGAATGTGAAGCCGACTTTTCTTTAGGCTTACGCGCTAACTTGGCAACCACTGAAACATTGTTAGCGCACTTGCGCGCGCAGTCTGAAAATCTAGGCCAAGCACCCAAACTGTTCTTTTCCAGTTCAGTCGCTGTATTTGGGGGTGACGCGGGCATCGCGATGCCAACAGTCATTACTGACGCAACCTTACCGGTGCCACAGTCAAGCTATGGCATTCAAAAGTTCATGTGTGAACAACTGATTGCTGACTACACACGCAAGGGAATTATCGATGGTCGTGTGGCGCGATTGATGACTGTATCAGTTCGCCCCGGGCGACCGAACGGGGCTGCGTCAGGGTTTTTATCGGGCATCATTCGAGAGCCGCTAGCTGGTGTTGAAGCCATTTGCCCCGTTGACCCCAGCACCATGATAGCCCTAGCATCACCTCGCAATACCATCGCAGGCATCTTGTCTGTGACACAATCATCTAAAGAGGCGTTAGCTGGGCGAACGGCAATTAATTTACCTGCGTTAACAATTAGCGTGGCACAAATGATGCAAGCCTTGCGTCACGTTGCAGGCGAAAAGGTCGCTGCTTTAGTTCGCTTTGAGCCCGACGCTTCAATCGCTCGCTTAATCGGTAGTTGGCCCGCTCACTTTAATTGCCAACGTACCCAATCGCTTGGTTTGATTGCAGACCCATCTTATGAAAACATCATTGAACAGTATATAAGTGACCAAGGAATTTAGCGATGCCAACGCATGACTTGAAAGATAACGCTCTCACGCCAAAAGTATCAACGCTAAACGATCTAGCGCCGTTGGCAAACTATTCCTTACTCGACACACTCAACCGCGACCCTAATGCCAAAGCTGACGGCGTCGACCACAGGTCGCGACAAGTCTTTAGCGGTCACTACGTCACGGTTAACCCCACACCCATCAAAGACCCTGAATACATCACGCACAGTAAAACTTTTTTTCAGGAACTGGGCTTTGCTGACAGCTTGGCGCAGTCGCCTGACTTCATGCGCATGTTTTCTGGCGACACTTCGCAGGTACCTAAACCGATGCGAACAGCGGGTTGGGCCTGTGGTTACGCTTTATCAATTTACGGTACGGAATACATTCAGCAGTGCCCGTTTCAAACCGGTAATGGCTATGGTGACGGGCGGGCCATTTCGGTACTTGAAGCCGTCATAAACGGTAAACGTTGGGAAATGCAGCTCAAAGGTGGCGGTAAAACGCCCTACTGTCGCGGTGCAGACGGTCGCGCAGTCTTGCGATCAAGTGTGCGAGAGTTCTTGGCGCAAGAGCATATGCACGCGCTTGGGGTACCGACCTCACGCAGTTTGAGTTTGTACGTATCAAAAACGGAACAAGTCAGTCGCCCCTGGTATTCAGAGGGTTCGCGTTCACATGACCCTGACATAATGACCCCAAACGCCGTTGCGATTTCAACGCGCGTGGCACCGTCTTTCATTCGGGTGGGTCAGCTTGAGCTCTTTGCTCGCCGTGCTCGTAACAATGAATACCCAACCGCTTTGCAAGAGCTTGAAAGTATGGTGTTGCACCTGATCGATCGTGAATATGCTGAAGTAATCGATAAAAACCTCACCACCCCTGAAAAAGTGCTACAACTTGCTCGCGAGTTTCGTAGCCGTCTGACGTCACTTGTTGCCAACTGGATACGCGTAGGCTATTGCCAAGGTAACTTCAACGGAGACAACTGTGCAGCCGGTGGCTTCACGCTTGATTATGGCCCATTTGGGTTCTGCGATGCGTTCAACCCACTCTTTCAGCCTTGGACAGGTGGTGGCCGTCACTTTTCATTCATGAACCAACCTGCCGCGGCAGAGCGTAACTTTTTTATGTTTTGTAAATCACTACAACCGTTGTTGATCTCAAATCAAGACGATTTACATCAATTGAAAGAAATTTTCGATGGCTTTTCAGGCCTGATGCAAACAAAAATGCAGCAGATGTGGGCAGCCAAGCTCGGCCTCAATACATTTGACGACGCGTTGTTTAGCGCGCTTGAAAAGCTTATGGCACAAACGCCGGTTGATTATTCAATGTTCTTTCGCGAACTATCGGCAGTTCCAGACAACATCGCCCCCTTACTAAAAAGCTTTTATCAGAAAACCAAGCCTACTTATGCTTCCTCACATTCGAAAGATTCGACACCTTTCACGAGTTCGAACCCTTCAACGCATTCTGCACACAAGGCAGATACTATTGAAGTAGACCCACAATGGGTCGCTTGGTTTGCGCAATGGCATGCGATGATTGATCGTGAGACTGACCCGCAGACAGGTCAACCTAAAAGCCGTGAAACCATTTCTAATCAAATGAAAAGCGTGAACCCAAAATACACCTTGCGAGAAATATTCTTGGTGCCCGCCTACCAGCAGGCTGCCCTAGGCAATTATGATCTCGTTCGAGAACTACAAGAGGTGATAACGCAACCTTACGCCGATCAAAGCCAAACCATTCAAGAAAAATATGACAGGCTTAAACCGTCTGAATTATTTCAAATGGGTGGGTTGTCGCACTATAGTTGTTCGTCGTGATCGGCTCGACTAGTTAACACCAACTTTTTCCAATCATCTGGCGGATGGCCACGTTTCAACATTCGCTGAAATACGACATAAGGGTCGCTTTTACTACCAGACGATCGCAGCGTGTTTTCATCATTAACCCAAGCGAAAATGATGATTCGAGACTTTGTGTCGAACCTAAAAAATAAGCGAAATCGCCGCCCAATCTTCGCACGCCGCCAATGCCTAAAAGTGTTACCCATTGTGTTACCTTGCCGGTATTCCTCACGATTAGGGTCACTGGGTACAGCCTCATAAATTAATTTTGAAAGTGCATTAAATAGCCTGACATTGGCGTTAGACTCATACCCCTGAGAGTCATGCAGCTTTGCTTTTTCTACCGCTGACTGTAGTTTTTGTAGTTGCTCAATTAGGCACTCGTGAAAGAGCAAGTTCCACCCATAACGTTGAATCACAGAGACACATCACCTTCAATATCTAAAGACAAATCAGTAGGCTGTGTTAGCGTTGCTAGCATGGCTTGCACCAGATTATCGGGTAAAGTTGTCAGGTTTTTACCTAAGCGTATGTCAGTTTCTAATAGGCTTAAAAAGCCACTAATGGCTGGGTCTTCGTGTTCTATTTCATCAGCCCGGCTAACAATAACTCGAGAGCCCCGCAAATCAAACGCCACCCTGCCACCGTAATCCACACCAAGAGCTTGTCGAATGGGTTTGGGTAAAGTGATTTGGCCTTTCGATGTGATTGTGGCGACTTCATGAATAGCAGGCAAGATTATTCTCCTCAATAATTATCGAATTGTAAGGATTTTTCCTTACAGTGTCAATGATTTAATTTACACAAAAAAACCTTCATTTGACATGTCATACGCTTGTCATATATTTCGATTATTATGGAAATATGAATAATACAGATGCGGTTTCAGCATTTATTGCCTTAGGTCAAGAGTCTAGGCTCAACGTGTTTCGCTTGATTGTGCAAAAAGGCGATACGGGGCTCACACCGACCCAGATTCACGAAATGCTGGGTATACCCAATGCCACCTTGAGCTTCCATTTAAAAGAATTGCTGCAAGCCCGCTTGATTACACAAGAGCGCCAAAGCCGCAACCTCATCTATCGCCCAAATGCTTTACATGCCAATGCCCTAGTTGAATTTTTGATGGAAAACTGCTGTGGTGGCAAGTCATGTTTACCTAAAGCATTACCTAAAAAGGTTAAAAACCAATGAAACCCTACAACATTCTGTTTTTATGTACACACAACTCAGCACGCTCTATTTTGGGTGAAGCCCTAGCATCAACCCATGCGAGCGGCCTGTTTGTGGGTTATTCCGCAGGCTCAACACCTGGCACCACAGTAAACCCTTTTGCAGCTGAAATTGCATTAGACCTAGGTTACACGGCCGACAAATTACGCTCTAAAAGTTGGGACGAATTTGCCATACCCGATGCACCTAAAATGGATTTCATTATTACGGTTTGCGATAACGCGGCCGGCGAAGTCTGCCCATTTTGGCCCGGCAACCCTGCAACAGCACATTGGGGCTTTCCTGACCCTTCGCAGATCAGCGGGTCTGATGACGAAAAGCGCCACGCGTTTAAAGAAGTCATGACAGGGCTCAAAAAACGTATAGATTTTCTGTCAGCCTTACCCCTTGAAAAACTTGATGCACTCAGCATTCATAACGAACTGAATAAATTGGCCAAGATTTAATCATGGGCTTATTTGAAAGATTCTTATCGGTTTGGGTTGGTTTAGCAATTGTGGCGGGTGTGTCATTAGGCTTGGCCGTTCCACAAGCGTTTCAGGCAATCGCTGCGTTTGAGTATGCACATGTCAACCTTGTTGTTGCGGTTTTGATCTGGGTCATGATTTACCCGATGATGATTCAAATCGATTGGCATGCAGTGAAAGATATTCGTAAAAAGCCGCAAGGCTTAATTTTGACTTTGGTCATTAACTGGCTGATCAAACCCTTCACAATGGCCGCCCTGGGTATTTTTTTCTTTCATTATGTCTTCGCACCCTGGGTCGACCCCCAATCAGCACAAGAATATATTGCCGGTATGATTTTGCTGGGTGTGGCACCCTGCACGGCCATGGTATTTGTTTGGAGCCAACTGGTAAAGGGCGATGCCAACTATACGCTCGTTCAAGTCTCTGTTAACGATCTCATTATGGTGGTTGCTTTTGCGCCTATTGCAGCGTTTTTGCTTGGCGCGACTAACCTCACGGTACCTTGGGAAACCTTATTCATTTCTACAGTTTTATATGTTGTGTTGCCCCTTTTAGCAGGCATGTTGACTCGCCATACATTAGCCAAAAAGGGCGATATCAATAAAGGCAATATCAATCGGGTCAGTCAGTTTGTCGCAAAGCTCAAACCCTGGTCAGTTGTCGGTTTAATTGCAACGGTGCTTTTGCTTTTTGGTTTTCAAGCACACACCATTATTGAGAAGCCCGGCATCATCGGTTTGATTGCCATTCCGTTAATACTTCAAACATACGGCATCTTTTTTATTGCGTGGTGGGGCGCTAAAAAACTGAAGCTTGCACACAACATTGCTGGCCCAGCGTGCTTAATTGGCACCTCTAATTTTTTTGAATTAGCCGTCGCAGTTGCAATTTCGCTATTCGGTTTGAATTCAGGCGCGGCATTGGCAACGGTTGTTGGTGTCTTGGTTGAAGTACCTGTCATGCTGACGCTTGTAGCGCTGGTCAATAAATGGCGACCTGTTGCCCCCAACATTAAAGACCCATCATGACGCAACACCCCACGCCTCACATCGCTAATATCGCTGACATCGCTAACATCTCTGACGCCACTGACAACGCTCACACTACTGACATCGCAGAAGTCACTGACACCACTGATTTGCCGCAACTTGATGAAGCCTGTTTTCAAGTGCCCGATGCCAATCAGTTGAAAGCACCCATTTCTACCGATGCACCCCGTTTTTTATTGCTGTATGGCTCATTACGCCAACGTTCATTTAGTCGACTACTCACTGAAGAAGCCGCCCGTATTTTGACGGCCATGGGAGGTGAGGTGCGGGTGTTTAACCCAAGTGGTTTGCCCTTGCCCGATGACGCACCCGATACCCACCCAAAAGTGACTGAACTTCGCGAACTGGCTGAGTGGTCTGAGGGTATGGTGTGGTGTTCCCCTGAGCGCCATGGCGCCATGACAGGCATCATGAAAACCCAGATCGACTGGATACCCCTGAGCCTAGGCGCCGTGCGCCCGACCCAAGGCAAAACGCTGGCTTTAATGCAGGTTAGCGGCGGTTCGCAATCATTTAATGCGTTAAGTCAAATGCGAATTTTAGGTCGCTGGATGCGCATGATCACCATACCCAATCAATCTTCTGTAGCCAAAGCGTTTATGGAATTTGATGAAGCTGACCGTATGAAACCTTCAGCTTATTTTGATCGGGTGGTTGATGTGCTTGAAGAACTTTATAAATTCACTTTGCTCACACGGAACAATGCCGCTTACTTGGTAGATCGTTATAGCGAACGTAAAGAAAGTGCCGAGGCACTCATCAAGCGAGTCAACCAGTCGTTTTAAATGACAAGGTAAAAACAGTGTGCCCCTGCGCACTGCTCACTGAGATGGTGCCCCCATGCGCCTGCATAATCGCTTGAGTAATCGCCAACCCCAAACCCGCCCCCTCTAACCCCGGGTGTGTGCGCGCTTGATCAGACCTAAAAAAACGATCAAAAATGCGTGGCTGTATGGGCAAGGGAATCGTTTCACCCACGTTAGCAACCGACAGTGTCGTGACTTGCGCGGTGTGATCTATTTCTATTCCAATATGCGTGTGAGCCTCTGCATGACGAATCGCATTTGACAACAAATTACTGATTGCTCTGCGAATCATTAAACGGTCACCCATCACCGTGCCCTCACCGGTTACCTTTAAGGTCACAAACTTTTCTTCCGCCAAAAGCTCGTAAAACGTCAACAGCTCTAACGCCTCGGCTTCAAGCGCCACACTTGATTGGTTCGGAATTTCAAGATGGTTTTCTGTTTTTGCTAAATAAAGCATGTCTGAAACAGTGCTGGCCAGTCGCTCAAGCTCTTCCACCATTGAAAGTAACGTTTCTTGATATTGGTCGACAGATCGATTTTTACTCAATGTGACCTGTGATTGAATCAACATGTTGCTTAAAGGCGTTCTAATTTCATGTGCCAAGTCGCTTGAAAACCCAGACAAGCGGGCAAAATCATGCTCAAGACGTTCAAGCATTTGATTTAACGTTCGAGCAAGCGGCTCTAATTCAACAGGCACATCTTTAGTTGGAATACGGTCATTCAATTGTGCCGCATTGATATGGCTTGCTTTAGCAATAATGGGTAACAGTGGTCTCAAACCGCGGCGGGTGACCCACCAACCTAACAGGCCAGACAGCAAAATGGCAACCGCAACGTAAACCCACATGAGCGCTCTGAACGAGGCCATGAAATGATCGTGATGAAGCGTATTCACAGCAAGCACAACGGTTAACCCATCAACAGGAATTGACACCGCACGCATAGTTTGTGTACCCGCCAACCACTGCATCACTGCCCCACTTTGACCGCTATGACTGCTATGACTACTTTGACTGATTTGGTCCTCTACTTGAATCAACAAATAAGCTGGAAACTCAAACCCTGGGCTCTTATAAAGCACTTTTGATTGATCAGATATAGCGAGGCTTAGATCCGGTTGCGAGTTGAATGCAAGGCTGACTTTTTTTACGACTTCTTCTGAGCTTGAAGCGTTTTGAGCGATTTCCTGAACCAACAAACCTTTATCGTATAAATAGACTTCGTCGAGCTCAAGAAAATGATCTTTCGTCGCTGAAAGCGTTAACAAACCCAAGCCGATTAATAGGCTGGTACTGACCAGCACAAATAAGCATACCAGCCTAAAAGTTAAAGAACGGCGCCAAAAACTCATGATGTGTGAGGGTCTTCAAGTGAATACCCCATGCCACGTATTGTTTTAATCAGCTTACTTTCAAAGGGGTCATCAATTTTGCTGCGCAAGCGCCGCATAGCCACCTCGACCACGTTGGTGTCACTATCAAAGTTCATATCCCACACTTGAGAAGCAATCAGCGATTTCGGCAACACCTCAGATTTACGTCTAATTAGCAGTTCAAGCAAAGAAAACTCTTTCGCCGTGAGATCAATTCGATTACCCGCGCGGGTAACCCGACGTTTAAGAAAATCAACGTTTAAGTCAGCCACGCTGATTTGGTGCGACTCAATTGTGCGCCCTCTTCGCAGTAATGCCCGAATACGCGCCAGCAATTCAGAAAAGGAAAAAGGCTTAACCAAGTAATCGTCAGCACCCAACTCAAAACCTTTTACGCGGTCTTCGACCCGGTCTTTTGCTGATAAGAAAATAACCGGCGACAGATGACCGTTTTCACGTAATTTTTTTAGAATTTCAAAACCATTTACGCCTGGCAACATGATGTCAAGAATAATGAGATCGTATACGCTCGTCATCGCATGATGCAACCCGTTTTCACCCGTCGTGGCGACATCTACGGTAAAACCCGCCTCATTTAAGCCTTGTTGCAAATAGGCGCCAGTTTTGACTTCATCTTCAACAATCAGTAGCCGCACGGTCTAAGTTTCCATCATTTTAAAAACATCTAGCCATATTACGGTTGATTTAGCTGTCACCTCTGAACATTACAAATTTGTAATGTTGTGCTCAGCTTGGTGTCAGTAAAAGTTCTTTATACTTCTGAATCAGAATACTTATTTAGATCTATATCTTTACAGTTGTCATAATAAGCAATTCAGTAATTAATTTTTCATTATGATTATTGCTTAATGATTATTGCTTAACGATTATTGCTTAACGATCATCTCATTTTGATCACCTCATTTAAATTACCTTCTTATGATCACCCCTTACGCTTTAACACAACCTATGCAAAAAACCCTCAACCTCACGGCTTTAATTTTAGTCTTGGCGTTCGCTTCAGTTCCTCATGCTTTTGCATCGCAACCTAACGCTGACCCCCAATCATCAGATTGGGTTCAAGCCAATAAAAACGTGGGGCAGTTTTTGCGCGGCCATGCTGATGTGCTTAAGGCTGAGTCAAAAGCAAAAACATCAACACAGCAGCCTGATTCACAAGCAAAATTAACCCTTTCTGAAAAATATAGCCCCTTAACACTGGCTGATGCAAAACAATTAGCCCTTGAATCACGCCCCAGTCTTTTTTTAGTGGGAACTGAAAGCCTAGTCGATCGCAACCAACAGTCAATTGAAATCACAGCACTCATAACACATGTTGAACAAGCTTGGGTCAATGCAGTCGGCACTGAGCGCATACTTAAATTTGAATTTGATGCCACAGAGGCTACAAACATTGCAGAAGAACTTGCTTTGCGAATGGGCAAAGTCGGTAATTGGGAAGCCAGCAAGGTCATAGATGTTAGTTTGAAAGCGGCTGCGCAACGATTAAAACTTGTTGACGTTCAAAAACAAACTTCTCACGCAAGACAAGAACTGGTTAATTTATTGATGACCAATTCGTTTACTTTACCTAACGAATTGCCCACTATTCGCGGCTTGGCCGCCAGAAGTGATTTAAATACGTCGTCAAATGATCTTGCTAAAGTTCGCTTAAAGCACATGCCTAGTTATGAAAGCCAGTTACTTATTTTAAATCGGCTTGAAGCAACGGTAGGAAAACCTGCTATTGACCAGTGGCAGTCATACGCCTCTAAACAAATTACGATCGCCTTAACAAGCCAAACCCCAGCAGCCATAACCATTGATAGAACCAAAATATTGTGGCATGACGATTTAAAAGAATGGCTTCATCAACGTGAAACCCTCAAAGAACTTGAATGGAAAACCACCACGACGATTGCTATAGCTCAAACAGAGATCAAAACTCGCCATATGCAAGTAACCCTTCTTAGCCAGGAATTTTTACCCTTGTCGGTTCAGTCTGAAGAAGAAGCGATTTACAAATACAACGGCATGTTTATTGGTACATGGGAATTGCTTGACCAGTATCGCGCAAAAATTGAGGCAAACATATCGCTTGTTTCTGCACAAATCGCTTACTGGAACGCTGAATATGCCTACGCAGCCTACCTTGCTGGTGCAACCTATACACCTGCAAAATAAAGAGACCATACGTAGTGTTTACATTAAATCTTGTTCGCATCTATGTCAGCACCGCTATTAATTAAGGTAACAAATCATGAACCGTCGCCATTTCTTTCAGAAAAGTTTAATCGGTGTTGCGGGTACCGCATCATTGGCTGCTATCAGTAAATCGGCATTCGCTGGTCTACCTGAAGTCATCACCCAAAAAGATAACCGCACCCAAGGCCCATGGGTGCCACCTCAAACTGAAGTGCCTTATTTGCCCGTGGTCACCCTAAACGGTTGGACACTGCCTTACCGCTTAAACGAAGACGTGAAAGAATTTCATTTGGTGGCTGAGCCAGTTGTCAGAGAAATGGCGCCTGGCTTCAGTGTCAACATGTGGGGCTACAACGGCCAAAGCCCAGGCCCCACTATTGAAGTGGTCGAGGGCGACAAAGTGCGTATTTTTGTGACCAATCGCCTACCCGAGCCAACCAGTGTGCATTGGCATGGGCAACGCCTGCCTAACGGCATGGACGGCGTCAGCGGCCTCAACCAAAAGCCAATAGGTGTGGGCAAGACGTTTGTGTATGAATTTACAGCACGTCGTGCCGGTACGTTTATGTATCACCCCCATGCTGACGAAACGACTCAAATGGCTATGGGCATGATGGGTTTTTGGGTCACGCACCCTAAAGTAACTAGCCCTTTATTTCCTGAAGTTGACCGTGACTACTGCTTTCTACTTAACGCTTACGACGTTGAACCCGGTAGCAAAACACCCAACGTCAACACCATGCTCGATTTTAATATCTGGAGCTTCAACAGCACGGTTTACCCCCACATCAGCCCGCTTGTTGCAGGCCTAGGCGATCGTGTACGAGTGCGCGTGGGTAACCTCACCATGACAAACCACCCCATACATCTTCATGGCCATGAATTTGAAGTCACCGGAACTGACGGTGGCCCTGTACCCGTAACGGCTCGACAACCTGAGGTCTCAGAAGATATAGCTGTTGGTCAGATGAGGCAAATAGACTTTATCGCTAACGAGCCCGGTGATTGGGCTTTCCATTGCCATAAAAGTCATCACACCATGGGTGCAATGGGTCATAGTGTTTCGACAACAATTGGTGTTGACCATCAAGGCGTTGTGGGCCGTATTCAAAAACTCGTACCCGATTACATGCTGATGGGTGAGCGCGGTATGTACGACATGAAAACCATGCAAATGCCGCTACCCCTTAATACCTTTCCCATGATGTCTGGCACCGGCCCCTTTGGCCCCATCGGCATGGGTGGCATGTTTACTGTTTTAAAAGTGAGAGAAGGCCTTAAGAAGGGTGACTACACAGACCCGGGTTGGTATCAACAACCGCCCAATACCCAGGCTTATGAGTGGAAGGGCAGCACACCCCTTGTTACGCGTGCGAAAGAGACCGTAGCCGCCCCGCAAAATGATTTAGCTAGCGTCAAAAAACCAGCCGGTCATAAAGGTCATAACTAGTCATACCCTTCATATCAACATACCCTTCATATCAATTACAGACACAACAGACTTAACAGAATTAACAGGAACACAAATAATGTTAAAAATTATTTCCATACCACTCTTAGCGTGCACATTATTCGTGAGTAACGCTTGGGCACACAGCCCCACAAGTAATCATGGTTCAACGCCCATTTCTCTAGAACAATATGACTGGGGAATTGGCGGTGTTGCAAAAAAAGTTGATCGAACCATCACCATTTCAATGACCGACAACATGCGTTTTACACCTGAAATAATAAACGTCAAATTAAATGAAACCGTGAAATTTGTTGTAATAAATAACGGAAAAGTATTACACGAGTTTGTAATAGGTACCCAGGGTGCATTAGCGCAACACGCCAAAATGATGGAAAAGTTTCCAGGTATGGAACACGATTCGCCTTACATGGCTCACGTTAACTCAGGTAAAAGTGGTGAGGTTATATGGAATTTTAATAGAGCCGGCCAGTTCGAATTTGCTTGCCTTTTGCCTGGCCATTTTTTAGCGGGCATGAAAGGCACAATTGTCGTTAACTAAATAATATGCAGCGAGCATTGAGTTGCGAGTATTTGTGAGTAGTAAGTAAGTAAGTAAGTAAGTAAGTAAGTAAGTAAGTAAGTAAGTAAGTAAGTAAGTAAGTAAGTAAGTAAGTAAGTAAGTAAGTAAGTAAAGTGGA
>Ga0209702_10002106_pt1 | contig 35854 bp, 36 predicted proteins | sample FRY01_FD_187210 | JGI IMG/M metagenome (GOLD analysis project Ga0209702, IMG submission 187210) | Freshwater microbial communities from Lake Fryxell liftoff mats and glacier meltwater in Antarctica - FRY-01 (SPAdes) (version 2) | ecosystem: Environmental > Aquatic > Freshwater > Ice > Glacier...
ACATTAATTGGTTGAACTCTAGTGTGTTGCGGCACTCTTTTGCAAGTTTTTGAAGCCGTTTTTCCGAGAAATTTCATGCGCCGCTTGCGCCTTTTTGCGGCCAATCAACGACTTTCCGAATAGGGTCCAGCTCACCGGCACCGGACTGCTCACCGTCACCGAAAACGTCGCCGTCTGACCCTGGTTCACCGTCACATCCACCGGATCCATCAACACCATCGGCCCGCTGTCCCCATCAACGATGAACACCGTCGCCACCGCACTCCCCTCCACACTCGCCCCGGTCGCCCCGCTCAGACTCACCGCAAATTCCTCCACCCCCTCCGCCAAGCCATCCATCGCCACCGGGATCACAATCGTCTTCTCCCCGATCTCCCCGTCCGCCCAGCTCAAACTCCCCGCCACTCCCGTGAAATCCACACCCTCCGTCGCGCTCCCATTCGTGAAGCCAAATTGCACACTCGCCGCTCCCGATGATCCCCCCACCCGCACCACCCGCACCACCCGCACCACCGCCTGCCCCGCAAACTCCGAGCTGTGCACCACGCTCGACACCAACTGCAACTGCCCCGGACCACTCAGCGGGTCCCCCTCAAATCGCAAAACGTTATAGCCATTCGTCCCGCTCACCTGCAGCCCCGGCGACGCCGCCGGCGTCCCCGCAACCACCATGTCCGGATGACTCATCCACCCCACCGCCACGATCTTCCCATCCGGCTGCGGCGCCAGTCCATAGGCGTGCGTCCCATACTCACCCCGGTTCGCCGTGTGCGGCAGCGGCGTGAATCCCGTCTCCCGCGTCCCATCCGGATTCAAGCGCACCACCGAGGCGATCGCCACTCCGTTGAAGTCATTGTAGATCCCCGCCACAAGTATCTTCCCGTCCGGCAACTCCACCAGATCCCCGCCCATCCATCCATTGCTCCCCGTCCCCAGATTCGCCATGAAGGCCGTGTCCAGACTACCGTCCCCGTTCACACACGCCAAAAATGGCGCCGCCACCCCACCGACCGTCCCTCCCAATCCCCCGAACAATATCCGCCCATCCCGCAGCACCAAACATTTGTTCGCCAGAAATTCCGTCCCCGCTCCCACCGCAAATCCAAAGTCCATCGACCCATCCGGAAAAAGCCGCCCGACGCCCTCCGGGATCACGGTGCTCCCGAGCCGGTTGAACGATCCGCTGATCACAATCTTCCCGTCGTCCTGCAAATCCATCCCGTTGATCGTTGCCGGCCCCGTCGGATAGCCCTCCGGCGCCACCGTCATCGTCGGCGGCACAAACCCCGCATCCAGCGTCCCGTTCGCCTCCAACCGTGCAATGGCCCGCCGAAAACTCCCGTTCACCCCGTCAAACCCCCCGCAGATCAAGATCTTCCCATCCGCCTGCACCTCGATGTCGTGCACATAGCGCAGCGTCCCGCTCACCCCCGATGGCGCAAACCCCGCATCCAGCGTCAAATCGTCGTTCAAACGCAGGTACGGGAGACAGAATGCCTTAAAAGTAGACCCCGCATCCAGCGTCAAATCGTCGTTCAAACGCAGGATCCCCCCCCCGCGCCGTCCCCCCGAAGGAATCAAATACACCTCCCACCAGAATCTTCCCATCCCCCTGCACCACAATCACATCCACCTCCGGCACACCCGTATTGGTCGCAAATCCCGAAACAGCGACATTCAGCGTCCCATCCGCGTTCAAACGCCACAGCACATCCGATCCTCCACCCTGAAAACTACCCTGATTGCCTCCCATCAGCACTTTCCCATCCCCTTCCAAGGCCAAGGCATTCAAGGGTTTGGAAAATCCGGTGCCGATGTTACTCATGAACGTGGCATCGAGATCACCCGGAGCGCCGTAGACGGCCATGGGTGCGAGAACTGCTGCACAAAAGAAGGATCGAATCATGGTCATGCGTTGTGTTGCCATTCGATGCCCAGAGCGCCGCTCTCGAACAAGTTTATTTCCGAAACCCTATATAATTTTCCGTTGAATTTCCACCCCCTCTTTTCCGTCCGTGAACCTTCCCAATAGCATCACCCTCGCCCGGCTCGTCCTCACCGCCGTCTTCATCGCCGCCGCCTCCCTCTACGGACGCGCCTGGGACATCGTCGCACTTTGCACCTTCATCATCGCCGCCATCAGCGATTTCGTGGATGGATACCTCGCCCGCAAACTCAACCTCGTCACCTCTCTCGGCAAACTCCTCGACCCCCTCGCCGACAAAATCCTCGTCTCCGCCGCCTTCGTTTACCTCACCCCCGGATTCTGCCCCGTCTGGGCCACCGCTCTCATCATTGGACGGGAATTCCTCGTCACCGGCCTCCGCCAGATCGCCATCGAAAAAGGCCAGGTCCTCGCCGCAGACAACCTCGGCAAATGGAAGACCACCTTCCAGCTCACCTTCTGCATCACCTCCCTCGTCTGGATCGTCACCGCCGACAACCCCGACAACCTCCTCCACAAACTCTCCCACCCCGACGCCTGGCTCGCCCCCATCTCTCTCTGGGCCGCCGTCGCCCTCACCGCCCTCTCCGGCTTCAACTACCTCTGGAAATCCCACTCCCTCCTCCGCGACTGATTCGGCAGGAACCGCCAGCTGGTCCTTCGGGACCGATTTTGCTGCCTTATTCGTGTTCATGGGCATCTCTGCGTCTCTGGTTTCGGGTCGTTCCGCAGAGTGCCGCACCGTTGCCGGTCCGTTTGTTGGAATTGCGACTGGAAATCGGCCTGATTTCTGTCGCGGATTCCAAGTGGGTTGAACCCACTCCGTCGTGGTGATCTGCAAAGGCGTCCATCGGTCCCTCATCTGCCGGATCGACGGCACCAATCAAGAGTGGAGTGCCGCGTGGATAGTGAAGGATCCTAACCACAATCTCGACAGCTTGCCGGGGAATTCGCAGGCTTGCCGCATGCCCGAACCATCCGCCGCCGAGATCGACCTCTTTGTCGAGAAGTGGGCGGAGTCCGGTGGGCACGAACGCGGTGCGGGGCAGCCATTCCTGATGGAGTTCTGCGAACTGCTCGGGCTCGACCGGCCCAATCCACCTAAGGCCGACAACGCCCTCAACGACTACACATTCGAGCGCCGGGTCGACCGACTCAAGCCGGACGGCTCCAGCACGCCGAACTGGGTTGACCTCTACAAGTCCGGCCACTTCGTCCTCGAAACAAAGCAGGGGGTCAATAAGCTCCGGGACAAGTCCGACCCCGATCAGCCGCTGCTGCCCTCGCTTGATGCCGCCCCGACGAAATCTGCCGGCCACGGTCAACGCGGTTCGGCCACGTGGGACAAGGCCCTTGACCGCGCCCACGCCCAGGCGGAGCGCTATATTCATCTCCTGCCCGCCGAGGAAGGTCGCCCACCATTCCTGATTGTCTGCGATGTCGGGCATTGCTTCGACCTCTACGCGGAGTTCACCGGGACGGGTGGGCAGTACGAAGCCTTCCCGGATCCCCGCTCGCGACGGGTCCGGCTCAAGGACCTCCACGAACAGGAAACCCGCGACCTCTTTCGTCAGATCTGGAGCGAACCGCATGCCCTCGACCCGTCCAAGCACGCCGCCAAGGTCACGCGGGAGGTGGCCAAGGCCCTCGCCGATCTCGCCAAGTCGCTGGAGAAGGACGGGCACGACCCGCAGGTCACGGCGGGTTTCCTGCAGCGTTGCCTCTTCACCATGTTTGCGGAGGATGTCGGCCTCCTGCCGGCCGATTCCTTCCTCGGGCTCCTGCAGACCGTGAAGGATAAACCGGCCGGGCTCGTCACCATGCTTCAGGCCCTCTGGAAGGACATGGCTACCGGCACCGACTTCTCGGTCGCCATCCAGGACAAGATTCCCCACTTCAACGGCGGGCTCTTCTAGGACACCTCCGTCCTGCCGCTGCGCTCCGACCAGATCATCTACCTCATCCACGCTGCCAAGCAGGACTGGTCCATGGTGGAGCCCGCCATCTTCGGGACCTTGCTCGAACGCGCCCTCGACCCCCGGGAGCGGCACAAGCTCGGAGCCCACTACACGCCCCGCAGCTACGTCGAGCGGCTCGTCCTCTGGATCGGCTACTTCCAATGGCACAAGCGCACCACCGGGAAGGCCGACACCAACGACCGACCGCTGCTCCCGAAGGAAAACACCATCGAGTGCCGCGACGCCGTTCTCGACTACGATGAGATGATCCCCCGCAGGGATCCCGAAACGGGAGAGGTGATGACGATCTGGGACGGAAGGACGACGAAACCGCATCCGGTGACGGGTAAAGAAGTGCCGAATGAGACGGCGCGGACCACGCTGTTCGATTACACAAATCCGAAGCGGGCGGAGTGGCCGGAGGCGGATTATGTCGTGGGAAATCCGCCGTTTATTGGGAATAAGAGGATGAGAGAAGGGCTTGGCGACGGGTATGTCGAGGCACTTCACTCAGCTTGGAAAGGCTTAGTTCCGGCTTCATCCGATTTTGTGATGTACTGGTGGCGCGAAGCCGCAGAGAGAGTTGCGAAGAGGAGGATTTTGCGATTTGGTCTGATCACGACCAATTTGATCGGGATGAAATACAACCGTCGTGCGGTTGAAGGAGCGATGAAGAAGGGAAAGGTCGCCTTCGCTTTTGCCATCCCCGATCATCCATGGGTAGATGCGGCTGATGGCGCGGCCGTGCGAATCACGATGACGGTGGCCGGGGGTGCAAAAGCGCCTGGGAAGCTTTTCCAGGTAGTGGACGAATTCCCGGCTTCAGAGGCTGAAGGATCTCAGGTTGAGCTTGAGCAATTCGAGGGGCTGATTGCCCCAAATATTTCGGTGGGAGTTGATGTGACGAACGTATCCTCCCTTCAAAGCAATGATCAGATGTCGTTTCAGGGCATGATCCTGATCGGCGACGGATTCCGGCTGAGTGAAAACGAGGTGAAGAGCACTGGAATTTCTTTAGAGAATTTCCCCGAGATTGTCCGTCGCCACATGAGTGGGAAAGACATCACGAATCGTGACCGAGGCAACTCGGTGATCGACTGCTTTGGTCTCGACAAGGGCTTGTTGGAGTCTCGCTATCCGGAGATATTTCAGCGACTTCTCACCACTGTTTATCCGAGCAGGAAGCAGAATAAGGAGCGAAGCCGTCGTGAAAACTGGCGGCTATTCGGTCGGACAAACGAGACGTTGCGAGCAGCTGTTACAGGATTGTCCCGTTTCATCGCTACAGTCGAAACCTCCAAGCACAAACCTTTCGTGTTTTTGGATGGTGGTGTGTGTCCCGATCACAAACTCTACGTGATCGCTTCGAATGACGCATGGATTCTCGGGGTTCTGTCAGCCGCTCCCCATCAGCTTTGGGCTCTTCGTGCAGGCGGCACGCTCGAAGATCGTCCGACATGGACCAGCACCACAACATTTAGACCCTTCCCATTCCCCGCCGTCCACGAGGGCCCGCTCAAGCAGCGCATTCGCGAACTCGGCGAGAAGCTCGACGCCCATCGAAAGGCGAGGCAGGCGGCGCATCCGGACCTGACTCTGACGGGGATGTACAACGTCCTCGAGAAGCTCCGCACCGGCGAGACGCTGACCGACAAGGACAAGAAAATCCACGACGAGGGCCTCGTCACCATCCTCAAGCAGATCCACGACGAACTCGATGCGGCGGTGTTGGAGGCCTACGGGTGGCAGGATCTTCAGGGGAACGTGGGCGTCCCGCCCGCTTCTGCACCATCCCAATCGAGCGGGCGGCGAGACGCTCCCCTCGCTGACCGTCTCGCCGCCAAGGACGAGGCGGCGGAGGAACTGGAGCAAGAACTCCTCAAGCGTCTCGTCGCCCTCAACCATGAGCGAGCCGAGGAGGAGAAACGTGGATTGGTCCGCTGGCTCCGCCCCGAATACCAGGCACCGGAGGAGTCCGGAGTGGCCAAGGCGGAGCAGAAGCAGATCGAATTGGAAGCCGAGGCCGCCAGCGAGAAGGCGGTGGCTGTTCCCCAGAAACTCAAATGGCCCGGGACCCTCTCCGATCAGGTTGCCGCCATCCAGCGCCTCCTCCCCGCCACCGGACCCGACCCGTCCGAACTGGCGGCCTGTTTTGGCACGCGCACCAAGGCCCGCATCCGCACCATCACCGAGATCCTCGACACGCTGACGGCACTTGGGAAGTTGTAGGCGGGCCATAACTTGGGGGCAAATTGGCTCGCTGAGCCGCAAATCTCAGACGAGTCACCTCCGATTGCTTGACGGGGAGCGCTACCCCATATCTTCTCCCGCACCATGAAGCAGCTCAGTTCGGCCATCATCGGCCTGATTTTGACGTTCCCGCTCGCCTTCCTGCCGCTATCGGCGCAGGACGAGACTGGCGCGGAACCCCTCGCTGAGGGGGCTCCGCGGATTGTCGGGGAACTCGCGGACGGCACTCCGCCCCCGCCCGCTGCTCCCCGACCGGCACCGGATTACCAGGTCCTCAGCACAACCGTGCAGCAACAGGGTGGCCGGAACGTCACCATCCATCGCGTCGCAGATCCGGGTCTCCCGGAGCGCGTCGAGCCCATCCGCTCGGAGCTTGATCTGGATGACCCGCAGGTTCAGGCATGGCTGGAGCAACAGCGCCACGCACCGAAGAAGCTCCGCCTGACGATTATTTCCGCCACCGTCTTCGACCACGAGACGACCTTTCTACGGTGGTGGGTGTTCGACGACGACGGGCCACCTGAAGAGTTCCAGGCGTACTCGAATGTCGAGTTCAATCACCTCACCGGCTTCGGCACCTACGAGGTCGGTGACGTTCAGTTCGGCCTCCTGATGGGCATTGGCAATTCCGATGCCGCAGGCCGCCAGCGTTTCGCGGAAGCTCGGGGCCTTGAGTCTCCGGAGCCCGCTCTCCCGGCGTTGGCGGATGGTGGCCCCCGGTATGCCATCACGCAGGGCGACACCACCAACACCGATGGCGTGGCTCTCATCGACGGCCTGCACGAACTCTACCGGAACGAGAAGGAGCGACTCGTCACCGCCTACGAGGGGCGCGAGCAGGCGCGGCGGGAGCGTGAAGCCTTCCTCAAGGCAAATCCCCCCCAGCCGAAGGACATCACCCTGCGCTACTGGCGGAAGGCCGACAAGAAGCCCCTCGCTGAAGAAGGTGCGCGATGACCATGCGCACGACATTCGCCGTGGCGCTTGCCGCCACACTTGGCGCGGCGGTGCACGATGCGCATGCCGTGGAGGGTGTCCCAGCGCGGATGGGCTCCGGTGCGGCGGCAGGCACGGTCGAGCTGGCATGGGATGCCTATAGCGGCTGGGTCTACTTCGTCCACGCGTCAGAAACCCTACAACCGAACGAGTGGTTCTACCTTCCTGAGGCAATCGTCGGCACCAACGTTGAGGAGGGGCTGATAGTCGATCCTCAAGATCCCGGCACGGCCCCAAAGATGTTCTACCGGGTGTTCCGAGAGGTCGATTACGGCGGCCCCGGCGAGTCTCAGGACAGCGATGGCGACGGACTCACCAACGCGCAGGAGTTCACCTTGGGCACTTCTCCGTTGAGCACCGACACCGATGGCGATGGGTTGTCGGATAGCTGGGAGAACTCAAATGGAACGAGCCCGACGGATCCTGATTCAGATGATGATGGCCTGACCGATGGCGAGGAAGTCAGCCTCGGCACGAACCCTAACAATCCTGACAGCGACGATGATGGCATTACTGATGGCGGCGAAAACGACCAAGGAACGGACCCGCTTGACGGGGAAGATACGCCGGCAGCCGAGTGGTTTATTCTCACTGGTGACCTCGTCCAAGATCAATCCAAAACGCGAAGCCGGGTGATCCAGATCCCTCCTGGAGAGCGTAGACTTGTAATTGTTGGTGCACACAGCGACGAATATGTCGCTGGCTGGACTACGCCTGAGACAGCTCCAGACTACAACGACGAATTGAGGTGGGCTGTCACCCCGTTTTCAGGAACCCCTTCGCATGGCGATCTGAATGTTAACACCCGCCACGAAGCGTGGAATACAGCATCTCAGGACGGCGTAACGCTGAGCGGGTTCGACCCGAGTTGTATAGAGTTTCACCATGTTTTCGAGGCTCCGTCCGATGCCCCGCTCACCCTTAGAATTGATCTAACCGCTACGAATATTGGAGATGATATACTTCCAAGCACACTTGTGGCGGCAGTATTGCCCATCGAAGTGATCGTTCCTCAACTCGACGCTGTTGGTGACGAGACAGGGAGTTTCGTTAAAACTACTACTTTAAAAATCGCCAAGTGGGAGAACGGGTTTGAGGGGACCGGTAGTGGAGACGGTGCAGTTCGGGATGACTTCATCGCGTGGGACAAGGATCGATTCTATGTGTTCATTCCTGGAGGGAACAAGGCTGGCCTAACACGTATCGAACTTGCCTCTGAAAATAACCCAGATCCCACGAATTACGACGATGATCCGACCGAAATCGTATTGCAGGTTCATGTTGATGGTGAGACATCAATCAGCGACTCAATGATTCTTGTTGCCGATGAGATCGACGACAATTTCGCTGGTTCTGGAGCTGGTGCTGACGACGTTCTAAATGATCGAACCCACAAGGTGCAACTCGATGGTGACTTGGTGATCACAGGTGTGTTCCTGGGAGAGCAGAAACTAGAGACGAATGTCGACTTCGGAGTGCCAGCCACGATGGAGCTTGCACTTGATCTTCACAGAATGAACGTCGCTGGTGTTCATACACTGGAGCAGATCAACGATTCTGTCGTGATGATGAAGGAAGTATACGCGCAAGCAGGGCTACGGATCGTTGACACGGTAGGAACCCTCGCTTGGCCAAGCATACCTGATCGTGAACCCGGAACCCTTGACCTATACGATGAACCAGAAGGTGCGCTAGTCGGGCCACTTACCGACGAGTATAAACTGTTTATTGACTCCACAGATCAAGACGGAGTTAATCTCTTTTTCCTGAAACTTGCTTATCCATCTGCAGGAGTTGCAGTAAGTTTCAAGCAGGTAGCCCGGGAGCTGCCGAATCCGATCGAGCTCAAGTATTTGGATAACGGGTTCGTGCATTCCGCTGTATTGGTGGGAGGTCCGGGCTATACTCCGTCACACGAGTTGCTCCACATTCTTGCGCCAGACCCTAATAAAGGCGATCACGATCAGAGCTTCTTCAACTTGCTAAGCATTACCAATGCCAATCAAGCCGCAGTTCTTTGGTCAAAGAGGATGGATCAAGTCCAGGAAGGCCGAATTCGCGCTCACCAGGACGTAACCGAGATTGCTCAAGAGTGATGCAGAATGCTTTGAGTTTTTGTTGTGTTGTCTTCTTGCTAGCTCAAGTTGCGCGTTGCGATGAGCCGGAATCGACGAGTCAAGAGGCAAAGCTTCGGGCTAGGCTGGAGCAGTTCTCGCAGCAGGATGATGGCGATCCTGATCTGGCAGATTTTTCGAGCAAGGAACTTGTCACTAGGGCGGTTGAGAGTTCAAGCGATCCAGGGCATTACTTTGCGTCCTTCTGCAAAGAGCTTGCGGCCCGGGGCGAGGGTGCGAAGGAGGCAATCTCAGCCTATCTCGGTGATCCAAATGTCCAGGTCCAAGCTCTCGCCGCGTTACCGACCGTGGCAGGCTATATCGATCAAGATTTTCAAGTGGATGTCGCAAAGAAGTGTCTTTTTCATCCAAAGGCCCGACAGATTGACGACTGGGCGATCAAGCAAGGAACGCTTCTCAAATTGATCGCCCGTTCCCCCAATGACGAGACGGATGTGCTAGACAGGCTGATCGCGAGTGGTCGGTTAGAGGCCGGTTCTGATCTCGAAAGGGCCTGGCGATCGAGGTTTGTGCCGAAAGCTCAAGAAAGACCTGGTAGAGCAGGGCCTCGTGACAACGTTCCGAGCTCGTCAGGCAAGACGTCTACTCAGGAACCACCTGAGTCTTCTGCCGATGGTACTGATAGTGGCCACCTCAACTGGGGTTTTTGGTCTGCGGGAGGCATGGTAGTGGTTGCTCTCGCGGTCTATTTCGTGTCTCGCCGTCGCAACGCGTGACGTTGTTCGGTCGTTGTGCGGCCGAGGACGACTTCTTCCGGTTCGCCTCGAACCGCTCGACAAGCCTTTGCGGCGGATCGTCCCGGTCGCGGCGGATCAGGTCTGACTCGCTGATGGCGCACTCGACCGATTTCCAAACCCCGCTGAGGTGGAGGTTCACTTGTTGGAGGGCGGCACCCGGGGATGGCCAGGGACTCGCCTTTCGGATCTCGTCGTCGAAGGCGCGGTCGAACTGATGGCAGAGGTGGCGGGTTTCATCCACGTACTCCTTGAAGGCCGTGATCCGGCTGTGGACCTGCTGGAGGAGGGCACGGAATGCATCGAGCTTGGGTGTGGAGAGGTCACTCATACCTATGGCCCGGGTGTCAACGAATCGACGGGCTTTTAGTCCGGGATGTCGGTTGGTGGGGACGTTCGGGGCTCCGCAGCGGGAGCAACCGTGCCGGTGAGGGCTGCCGCGACGGCCTCGCCCCCCTTCCGGCAGAGCGTCACGGCCAGAAGCTCAATAAGCGTTGTAATTGAATCAGTTGAGTGGGGTGCTCCCACCCTGTCCGCCAAAGGCAGGAGCCCGACCTCCGGACGGTCCGGCGGTTAAAACCTCCCACCGCCCAACCCCCCGGCCCGCACCACCGCGCCCTCCCTCTCCGCCCACACCTGCGCAGGACCCCCCGCCCGCGGGTGGCCGCCGCAGCAGCGCTGCTGCGGCCTCTCCGCCCACACCTGCGCAGGACCCCCCGCCTCCGGCTCATTCCCCCCCTCCTCCCCCCAGAAACAATCATTCGCCCCCGCTCCGTTTTCTGCTAGGCCCCTACCCAACCTACCAGCCCGTCCCTTGAGCGCCCCGCACCCCTCCACCGAAGCCACCGCCGCCTACATCCAGACCATCCGCGACCGTGTCGGCGAGATCGTCGTCGGCCAGGAGGTCGTCGTCGAACGCACCCTCATCGCCCTCCTCACCAGCGGCCACCTCCTCCTCGAGGGCGTCCCCGGCCTCGCCAAGACCCTCCTCGTCAACACCATCGCCCGCGCCCTGCACCTCGACTTCCGCCGCATCCAGTTCACCATCGACCTCCTCCCCTCCGATATCCTCGGCTCCGAAATCCTCGACGAAAAATCCGGCGGCTTCCGCACCCACAAGGGCCCCATCTTCACCAACCTCCTCCTCACCGACGAAATCAACCGCGCCGCCCCCAAGGTCCAGGGCGCCCTCCTCGAGGCCATGCAGGAACGCAAGGTCACCCTCGGCAACGAAACCTTCAACCTCCCCACCCCCTTCCTGGTCATCGCCACCCAAAACCCCATCGAACAAAGCGGCACCTTTGAACTCCCCGAAGCACAACTCGACCGCTTCATGCTCACTCACCGCCTCCGCTACCCCGACACCGCCGAAGAAGAGGAAATCCTCCGCCGCAACCTCAACCTCGGCATCAAAAAAGAAGGCTCCGGCGCCGTCGCCAAAACCGAGTTCGACCTCATCTCCCAGAACGCCGTCGGCACCGAAGCCGACCTCGTCGCCGCCATGGAAGCCGTCCACGCCGTCCACGTCAGCGATGTCTTCCTCAAACACGTCGTCGATGTCGTCGAACGCACCCGCCACCACCCCGACCTCGAACTCGGTGCCTCCCCCCGCGTCGGCATCTCCCTCCTCAAGGCCTCCCGCGCCCGCGCCCTCATCCACGGCCGCGACTACGTCGTCCCCGAAGACATCTTCGCCCTCGCCGAAGATGTCATCCTCCACCGCATCCGCCTCTCCTACGAAGCCCTCGCCGAAGGTCGCACCGGCACCCAAGTCCTCCAACAAATCCTCGAACAATCCGTCTCCTAGCTCTCCGCCCTGAAGTGCCAAAACAACAAATGACACCGATCACCAAATCTCTCTCCCACCCCGGAGGGGTCCCATACGGTAGCCGGTGGTAACACCACCGGAACCCATCACCTCCTCATAACCGCCCCCCGGGAGGGGTGCCGGAAACCGCCGCAACTCCCTCCACCCCACCCCCCGAAACCCGCCGCCGCACATCCCTTCACCTCTCCGTGCCAGTCCTATGGGTCCCGGTCATCAGCCTCCCCCCGGAGCGGCGGCATTCCTGCCACAGAGCAGCCTTGGGCTGCGATCTACCCAGTCGCACCCCACCAACCCAGCCTCGCCCCCACCCCGAGCTGCGCTCCCCCCCCACTCCGCATTGACCCCCACCAACCCCTTTCCTATCCTCCCCCCATGCCCTCGAATTCCAGCCGCCCCTACCTCCGGCTCCTCCTCGCGGGAATTTTCCTCATCTCCCTCCTGCTCTGCCTCACCCCCCTCGGGCGGAATCTCCTCTCCCGCTCCTCTCCCACTCCAACCACTCCCCCCCCCGCCAAGGCACCGGATCGCCAAGCACCAACAGCTGAGACAAAATCCCTCTTCGGTGAAGGCTTCAAGGACCGCCAATGGCAGGTCCCCGCCGACATCGGAAATCTGATCGTTCTCCGCAGGGGAACCAACAGCGGCCCGCCTGCCCTCGACGATCAGCCCTTCGCCGCGAATTCAATCCACTACATCGTCACTCCCTACGAGGCCCTCCGCGCACAAGTGGTCCCCTTCCCCCCGGGCTCCTGGGTCCGCTTCGATCCCTATGCCGGCACCCTCGACGTCCGAAACTCCCCCGGCAATCTCGCGATGATCGACATCGTCCTCTCCAATCTCCATCCGCTGAAAGTCTGGACCATCGATCGCGACCTCTTTCACACCGGCGAACCACCGCGAAAGGACCATTCCGCCGACATCCTTTGGTTCGAGCATAAACTCGACAACATCGTCATCCCCAAGGTTCACTTCGACAACCTCACCCTCCAGGAAGCGATCGATTTCCTCACCGGCCAATCTCGGCAACACGACACCGAAGATCCAAACTCAACCGTCCTCGGCCTCCCCATCCGAATCCTGGAACCCGCGACCGCCCCAGAGAATCCCGGTGGCCTTCCTCTCAAAACCTCCCTCGCCCAGGCCACTATTCCCGAACTCCACCTCAAGGACGTCCCCCTCGCCACCGTTCTCGATGACATCTGCGAATCGATCGGTATTCACTACTCCATCGACTTCGACGGCGTCACCCTCCTGTCCATCGACGAAAGCTCGATCCCATCCCTGGAGACCAGGAAATGGCTCGTTGCTCCCGCCGTCATCGACCGCCTCCGCATCCCCCCGGGAGAACCTTGGAACGTCGATCCCAACGATCCATTCGCCGCCTTTGAATCCATGCCAAAGGAAGAGTGGATCGCCCAACGCCAAGCCCTCTCCCTCGAAAATCTCTTCGGGGAAGCCGGAATCACCTTCCCCGAGGGCGCCTCCCTCACCTACGAACCGGCACACTCCGCCATGACCATCGAGAACACCGATTGGAACTTCGAGCTGCTCGAAAGCCTCCTCACCGGTGTCGCCCTCGACATCAGCAGGGACCGCGCCCTGGGAATCCTCACCCACTAGCGCCCCCAATATCCACCCCCGCCTCACCAAAGCCCCTCCTCCATCCTCGCACACCGTCTCCTCACCCTACCCAAAACCGTCCGCCCCTCCTCCCTCCTAAACCACCTACCCAACCCACGCCCCCGCCACCCCGGAACCGATGCGGCCTGAAGGGCCGCGAGAACCCGCCGCAGTCCCTCCACTCCCCGTCCGCCGCCAAACCGCCAAACATCGACCGGCCCTCACCCATCCCCCCCCCCCCCCCCCCCCCCCCAACTCCCAATAACAAATAACAACTACCCAATAACCCCCAACCTCTCCCCCGCCTCCTCCACCCACCCATTATCCGGCAACGCATAAGGCCGGAACGTCTCCAAATACCCCTCGTGCTCGTTGTAAAACAGCGCCCGGTGCAACCCCAGATCACTCGCATCCGGGCTATCCGCCAGACTCGCCGAATCATTCGCACTCATCTGGAACAAGACCCGCATCTCAAACTCACTCAGCGCCTTCCGCCCCACAAAGCGATTCACATTATTGAAGGTATCCACCGTCGCGATCACATGGAACCCCAGGCTCGGTCCCTCGCAAATCAGATCCTGGAACACCGCGCCCGGATTCGCCTTCTTCTCCTCATCAAAGGAGAAGTCAAAATCATCCTCGCTCTTCAGCTTCTTGAACTTCGGCAGCCCGTGCACGATCAGGAACACCGCCTCCCCGCCCGCCGCAGCCTTCTCATCCCCCATCCGCCGCTTCAACTCCTCATCCAACTCCGCCATCACCGCCGGCACCTCGTGATTCTTCACCACCCGCACCTCATGCGGCACCGCCTCCACCACCTTCTCCAAATACGCACTCTCCGACGAATCCGGCACCGTCCCGTCAAACAACACGAAGCGCACCTTCCCCTTCGGATACTGCGCCGACAGCGTCAGCAGTGACAAGGCCACCATCCCCAGCGCCGCCTCCTCCCGCTGACCCACCACCAGCAGATTGCTTCCGCTCTGCCGGCTGAACCGCGCCTCGGTCGGCCCCTTGATCGAATTCGGCGCCCCCAACCACACCTTCGCCGTCCCCGCCCCCTTCGCCACCGTCGCCTTCAAGGCCTCCCGCAACTCCACATTCTCCCGCACATCGGCCGGCGCATTCCCCTCAAACACGATCGGCCCCCGATCCCCAAAGCCCTTCGCCTCCGCCGTCGCCCGCACCAAATCCAACTGTGCATCACGCTCGTCATCCGGCAACCACACCACCTGAAACGGACTATTCGCCTGCACCGCCCCCGCCGCATCATTGTAAATCCCCTCGCCCGGCCGCGTCAGCAGGCGCGGCGCCGGATTGCTGTCGTCCATGATCAAATACGCGTCCGCCTCGTTACACTGCAGCGCCACCCGGATCACCATCTGCCCCAGCGTCGTCCGTGCCAGCGTGTAGGCCCCGCCCAGCGTCTGCGACCCCAGCAGCACATGAATCCCGAAGGCGCGACCCTGCCGCACGATCCGATCCAGCAGCACCGACGCATTCTGCGAAATCCGATCATCCTCCACGAAGATCTCCTGAAACTCATCAATCATCAGTAGCGTCCGCGGCATCGCCTCCTTGCCCCCCGCCTTCTTGTATCCCGCCACATCCTGCACCCCCGCCGCCCGGAACAAGTCCCCCCGATGCTTCAACTCATCGTCCACCCGCTGCAACACGCTCAATCCAAACTCCCGGTCACTCTCGATCGCCACCACCCGCGCATGCGGCAGTCGTTTCGTCCCGTAGCACTTGAACTCCACCCCCTTCTTGAAGTCCACCAGATAGAACTCCACCTCATCCGGACTGCACCACAGCGCCAGGTTCGTGATGATCACGTGAAACAAGGTCGACTTGCCCGACCCGGTCTTCCCCGCAAAGAGCGCATGCTGCTTCGTCCCCTTCCCGATCGCCAAATACTGCAGCTTCGTCGCCCCGGTCCGTCCGATCGGCACCCGCAACTCCTTCGCCGTCTCCCCTGTCCAGCGCTCCTCCGCCGTCGGCGCCACATGCGCGAAGGGCACCTCCACCCGGTTCGCATCGGTGCTCGTCTTCCCGATCTTCTGCGTGAACTCGATCGCCACTCCCGGCGCCGGCGCCGCGTCCAGCGCGATCGTCAGCCCCTGCCCATTCATCCCCTCCAACGCAAACCCCTTCCCGTTCCAACCCAGACACGCGCAGTTCTCCCGCAAACTCTCCGGCGTGAACTCCTGCGGCAGACTGTGCCGTCGATCCCAATGCAGCAGCATGTAAATCCCGCACCGCGCTCCGCTCATCGCAATGCTCAGCAACCGCTTCGCCGCCACATCACTGAAGTTCGACGGAAAATCCGCCACCACCACGAAGTGATACTTCTCCGCGATGTTCCCCGCCTGCAAATTGTATTCCGTGATCGTCGCATACTCGTTGCGCAGATACATCTGGATCACCTTCTCGGCGTGCTCGTTCAACTCCGCCAACTTCTCCTCGATCTGCCCCCGCTGCGTCCAGATCCGCCCATTGATGAGACTGTCCTCGTAGTCCGCCAGATGCATCAACCCCGCGAAGTTCTCCCCCAGTCCGATTGGATCGATGATCGTGAAATCCAGTTTCCCCGGCGGCGTCGTCGCCAGGAGGCGCAGGATGATGTTGTTCAGTGCCCCCATCGCCTCCGCCCGCCCCTCGCTCTCCGTTTCAAACACCAGCGACCCCTCATGCGGAAACTGCAGGGCCATCGGCACCGCCACATCCTTCGCCCCCTCCAGTTCCAGGCCCAGCGCCTTCCCCAGCGTCGCCGCCTCCACCTGCACCTCTCCAAACCGAGCCACGTGCCCGAACTCCGTCTCCGGTGTCCACTTGCTCAAATAGTCCGCATCCCAATTCGGCGACAGCGGCGCGATCACCCCCGTCAACTCCTCCACCTCCCCATAAACCCGCGCCAACAACGCCTTCCACTCCTCCTCCATCTGCGCCCAGCCCTGCGCAAATTCCCGCTCCACCCGCTCCAACTGCTCGTCGCGCTCCTCCCTCACCTCCCCAAGACGCTCCTCCGCCTCGGCCCGATGCTTCGCGATCTGCGCCGCCCCCTCCGGATCCACTTCTCCCAGCGCCTTCTCAAAGGCCGCCACATGCCGCACCTTGATCCGCGCCACCCGCGCCATATGTCCGGCCTCCGCCTCCCGGCGAAACACATTGGCATGCTCGGTGGCCACCTTCCATCGCTCGTCCACCGGCAAATTCACCAGACCCGCCTCCCCCTCGATCTCCTCCCGCCGCTCCACAAACTCCTCCCCCTTCGCCTCCCGCGACAACGCCGCCAGTTGCCGGCACCGCGCCACATGCCTTGCCACCGTCTCCGCCGCCCCTCGCGCCGGACGCCCTACCAAAATATTCACCACCAACAATAGGAGCGCCCCACCCGCCAACGCAAACCCCCACTGCAACCCCTGCGGCATGTCCTCCCCCAAGGCATACACCCCACCCGCCGCCCAACCCAGCCCGGCCACAATCACCAGAGCCAGCGGTGGCAAAAATCGAAAGACCTTCACCATCCCGAACCGCCCGAACTCCTTCAAGGCCCCCGCCGCCACTCCCACCTCGGCCTGCATCGCATCGAGCAGCGTCCCCGGCGAACGACCGTCCCGTTCCGTCTCCACCTCGATCCGCCCCGCCAACATCCTGCGAAACTTCGGATACCCCCCCATGGCCCGCTCCGCCCCGCGCACCACCTCGCCCAACTGCCCCTCCACCGCCCCGACCCGACCCTCGAACTCCGCCAACTTCCCCTCCTCACCCGCCAGCGCATGCCGCCCCAGCGCCTTCGCCTCCAATCCCCGCACCTGCAGGCTCGCCATCTTCTGTTCCTTCACCTCCCCCGCCTTCTGCAGCCACCGCTGCCACACCGATCCATCGGCCCCCTCGATCCGCGCCAACCGCGCCGCATGATGCTCCTCCACCCGACTCCGCGCCTCCGCATACTTCGCCTCCGCCTCCCCGATCCGCCGCGCCCCCAAGGCCTCCTCCGCCTCCGCCGCCTTCGTAAAGGTCCACCGCGCCGCCAGCGTCTCCTTCTTCTGCTTCTCCCGCAGCGCATCCTGCCGCTTCGCAAACTCCACCACGCCATCACGCAGCTCCACCGCCAATTCCATCGCCCGGCTTGTCCCCAATCGCTTACTCACAGTCGTTTCTTACCTTGGTTAAAAGTTGATCTATCTCCGCCATCACCCGAATCGCCGAATCCACCGCCGTCGGCAACCCCGCCAAACACTTCTTCTCCAATTCCTGCGCTTTCGCATCCCGCCACGATTCCTTCGTCTCCGCCCACTCCAGCATCAGCTGCTTCGTCGCCTTCGACAGTTTCCCCGCATTCGCCTTCACACTCATGCACTCTCCTTCCTTCCTTCAGAATTCCCGTCCGCCGGGGTTCCATCCGGCCGATCCGGCGCGGCATCCTCCATCCGTATCTGCCGATAGGCATCCAGCGCCTTCTGTGCATTGGTGATCGTCGTCACCGCCTTCGGCAAATCCTGCGACAGCAAGTGCTGCAAACTCTCCAGACGCTTCGCCAGCGGATCCACCACGCTGTCGTAACTCCGCGCCCAGCGCTTCACCTCCCCCAGCTTCTCCTCCGTCTCCCCCACCATCCGCCGCAACCGCGTCACCGCCATCTGCCGCGCCGCACTGTTCTCCGTCAACGCACTCATCCGCGAAGTGAACAGCTCCGCCTCGGCCTGCTCCAACTGCTTCTGTAGTCGCCGCAACCGTCCCTCCCAGTGCAACCGCTGATCCTGTTGCACCCAGTTCCGTGTCCGCCGCACCTCGTCCCGCGTGTCATCCATCGCGCTCTTCGCATGCTCCAGATACAGGATCAACGAACACCGGAACGATTCCAACACCTCCACCGAGGTCACATGAGCCTTCTTTGCCATCCGAACTTACTGCTGATCCAGATAATCCTCGATGCGTTGCGCCTTCCGCAGCAGAAACGGCGTCTGCTTCTCCGACACCTCCACGAATTTTTTCAGGACCTTCATCGTCGCCAGAAACTCCTCTGCAAATTTCTGGTTCTCCTGATCCTGCCAGGTGCTCGCCAGTGCCGCAAACCTCGCCTGCAGCGACTGCGACCGTACCTGGAGATCATCATTAAACCTCTTCAACTCCTTCGCGAAGCGCCGGACTTCCCCCGGATCCATGATTGCCTGTGCCATAATCGTCGTTGCTTGATTGCTTCCCGGGGCCTCAGTGCCCCCGCTCCCCAAGTAAAGCACCCCTCGCCCTCCACGCTAGCCCCGAATGCGACTCTTCCCACGGCAGTGCGGAGGCTCGGCTCCGCCCGGGAGGGGTGCGGCTTGACCCACGCGGCGGCCAAGAGTCTCACGCCACCCCAAAAGCCTCCCCCCCTCCCAACTCTCCCATTCATCATGCACTAGCCAGCGTTCCCCTTTCCTCTCCCCCAGCGGGGTCCATACAGTAGCCGGTGGTAGCACCACCCCGCTTTCCATCCCTCTCCGCTCCGCACCCCGGAGGGGCGCCGTAGACCGCCGTCCTCTCCCTCCACCGTTGACCCCCTCCCGAGCTCCTCCGGGGTACCTTCCCCCAAAGCTCCCCCAATCCGGCTGGGTGACCACCGGCTACCGTCCCCGGCCCCTCCGGGACCATCCCTTCCCCCCTTCCCCCCTTCCCCCCTTTCCGCATTCCGCACTCCGCATTCCTCACACCCCCCCATCCGCCGGCGGCATCTCCTCCAAGATCCCCAACTCCCCCTCGCTCTTCCCGATCACCACCGCCGCGCAGGAATCCCCAAACACATTCACCGCCGTCCGCAACATGTCCAGCGGCCGATCAATCGCCAGCAACAAAAACGCCGCCTCCGTCGCATGCGGGATCCCCGAATTCCGCATGATCAACAAAATCGCCACCAAACTCGCCGACGGGATCCCCGCCACCCCGATGCTCGTCAGCAAAGCCGCCACCACCACCATCACCTGCGCCCCCAGCCCCAGCTCAAACCCCACCACCTGCGAGACAAAAATCACCGCCACACATTCATAGAGCGCCGTCCCATCCATGTTCACCGTCGCCCCCAGCGGCAGCGTGAAACTCGCCGTCTTCTTCGACACCCCCGCATTGTCCTGCACACAACGCATCGTCACCGGCAGTGTCGCCGAAGACGAGGACGTCGAAAACGCCGTCAACAACGCCGTCCGCATCGCCTTCATGTGCGCCAGCGGACTCACCTTCGCCATCAACAACAGAATCAACGGCAGCGTGACAAAAAAATGCACCCCCAGCGCCAGCAAGACCGTCACAAAGTAGAGCCCCAGCTTCTGGAACAACTCCAATCCCGTCTCGTAAATGATCGGCACGATCAACGCATACACCCCGATCGGTGCCACCAGCATCACCCACCGCGTCATCACGATCATCACATCGTTCAGCGATTGAAACACCTCCCGCAGCGTCGAGATCTCCCCGATCGGCAACCGCGTCATCGCCAGAGCAAAAATTAGGCTGAAGACAATCAGCCCCAGCATTTGCCCGTTTTCGGTGGCCGCCTTGAAGATGTTCGGCGGAAACATCCGCTTGAAAATATCCCACACATCCGACGCCTTCCGCTCCCCCGCCGCCGCGATCTTCGCCTTGTCCGCCTCCGTGGCATTCGCCGCCTGGTCATCGATCGCCATCCGGATCACCTCGTTCGGCCGCCCGTTCTCCAATCCCGGCTTCAGCACATTCACCAACAGCAACCCCACCACAATCGCCAGAAAACTCGTCATCGCATAAAATCCCACCGTCTTCCCACCCAGCCGCCCGAATCCCTCCATCCCGTGCAGACTGGCGATCCCCGCGATCACCGAAGTCACGATCAACGGCACAATCAGCATCTGCAGCGCCTGCATGAAGATCGTCCCCACAAACCCGCATCCCGCCACCGCCGCCGTAATGAACGCCAACCCCTCGCTCCCCTCCGGCAAACGCCCACTCAGATTCTTAAACACCCACCCCGTCAACGCCGCCAACACCAAGCCCGTCAAAATCTGCCAATGCGCCTTCCCTTTCATCAGTCTCAGACCCTAAACAGGCTCCCTACCCCCACGCGAGACCAATAACGTCCGACTCCAATTCGTCCTCCGGCAAGGAGCGGCGTCCTTCCAAGGCGCCGTCCAAACCGCTCCGAGCAAAGCGAGCACTTCCCGTTCTCCACCACGAATCCCGCACCAACCGCATCTTCCTCATGGAAGCGCTGCCCGCCGAAGGTGACACGGAAGCCGATGCAGAATTCGCCAAACTCCTCACCGGCACATGGGAACGCACCGAAGGCCACGACCTCAAATCCCGCATCTACCTCACCGGCTACTCCATGGGCGGCTTCGGCACCTTCCACCTCCTCGCCCAAGAGCCCCAACTCTTCGCCGCCGGCATCCCCATCGCCGGTGGCGGCAATCCCTCCTCTGCCGGATCCTTCAAGAAGGTCCCCGTCTGGGTCTTCCACGGCGCCACGGACCCCATCGTCCCCGTCGATCTCAGCCGTTCCATGGTCGAGGCCCTCAAAAAGGAGCGCGCCGACCCCAAATACACCGAATTCCCCGACGGCAACCACGGCATCGCCAACCAGGTCTATGCCGACCAAGCCGTCCACGAATGGCTCTTCGAGCAAACCCGGTAACCGTGGCGGCGGTTTCCCACCTGTCCCGGCATAGCTCCCAGCGAAGACGGAACCGCCTCGCTGCCTCCCCCCACCGTGGCGTGACTGTCCCGGTCGCAAGCCTCCCCAAACGTGCCTCCCCCCCATGCCCGCCTTCACCCTCCTCCCCGAAACGCCCTCCATCAACTACCCCAACACCAGCGGCATCTGCCTCCTCGTCACCCTCTACACCATCGCCCACGATCAATACATCGTCCGCATCGCCCTCCAGCAAAGGGGAAACGTGGGGGTTGCTTGTGGACACGGATCGCACCAAGATGCTCGGCACTTAGCCCGAGATGCCTGAGCGCACACCCCAGCCCAAACACCGCCGACGCAGCCCCTCCTCGACCTCCCCTTCCGCCAGCCCCGACAATCGGGACAAGGTCAAGGCCGGCCTCAGGCCGGTGGCTCCCACCAAAGCAGAGACGGCACTCTTGCCCGCCTTCCCCGGACTCTCCCCGGACCACATTCATGTGCCCAAGACAGAGGCCGAGTGCAAAGCCGCCACAGACGAAATTTGCGCGGCTGGGATTGCCGGATTTGACACCGAAGCCAAACCGACCTTCAGGGTTGGCGAGAAAAGCGGCGGCCCACATGTCGTTCAGCTGGCCCTCACCGACAAAGCCTTCATCCTCCAACTACACCGGGGACCATGCCAGAAAATGGCCGCCGAGGTCATCGCTTCCAAACAGGTCTTGAAAGTGGGCTTCGGGTTGAAAAATGATCGTGGACAAATCCGGAGTCGACTGGGCATCCCGCTCAACCATGAACTCGATCTCGATCAGATTTTTCGCAAACTCGGCTACCGGGGGCAGATCGGCGTCCGTGGCGCCATGGGTGCCTTGCTCAAGCTCAGCTTTCCGAAATCCAAGGCCATCACCACCAGCAATTGGGCGGCCCCCGATCTCAGCCTGCGGCAACTCCTCTATTCCGCCAACGACGCCTTCGCGGCCCTGAAAATCATGGAGGCCCTCCAACAGGAAGGACATCTCCAGCTCGAACCCTCGGCCTGGAAATGAATCCACCGGGATCAGGCATCCCGTCTCCTGGAATGAGTTGGACGATACTTTGAGATTCCCGGTCGAAATCCTTATAGTAGCGTCGCAACCAAACTCAGCCTGCCACGCAAGCCACCGAACCGCTCCTCCTCCCACCCCCCTGCCTTCTCCACCTCCTCGGCCTCGACCACGAGCGCCTCACCTTCAACTCCGCCGCCCGCGACTTCTGCCCGACCGAGGTCGGCGGCAATGTCGAACACGCCCTCTTCGGTTAGGGGCGCGGACAGCGCATCTACCGCGCCCGCAACGCATACGCCCCCGCCCCAAGCGCAAGGGTAATGACCGTGCCATGCGCCTGCCACGGATCGCGAAGGACGAGGAGGACCGCAGAAAGCAGCGTCGCCGTCACGAAGACCGCAGGCGCAAGGATGGCCCAGCCTCGAACGCGGACATCCCGTTTCCCCCACAGCAGACAAGCCACCGACGCCGCGGCACACAGCGAGAGGGTCAGCCCCAGATAACCGAGAAGTGATTGCACCGTGCCAATCAGGATTAGCAATATGGCGAGGGCGGCTTGCAGGACCACCGGAGGCCAGGTGCGGCCGGGCCGGATCACCAAGACCCCGGGGAGGAGTCCGTCCTCCGCCATGCGACTATAGACGCGGGGTCCGGCCATCATCATGCTCAAGACGGAGGTGAACAAGGCCAGGGCAATGACGAGGCGCACCAACCGCGCAAAGGCTTCCCCGCCCACCCACTCCGCGGCGACCGCGGCGATGTCCGCCTGTCCGGTCACCAGCTCCGCCGGCGGGGCCAGCACGAACACCGCATTCAGGAGCAGGTAGATCCCCGTGACCACCGCAGTACCGACCACCATCGCCCGGGCCACCGTGCGGGCCGAGGTCGCTTCCCCGGCCACATAGACCCCGGCGTTGAAACCCGAGTAGCTGAGCGAGATCCAGACGAGGGACTGCCCGAAGAGCAGGGGCAGGGACCCCGTTGCCGCATCGGTCGCCGACGTCGCGCCCTCCCACTTCCCAGAGAGGAATGCCCAGGCACTCACTCCAACGAACGCGAGGAGTAGCACCAGTTTCAGCAGCACGGCGGAATTCTGCGCAATGGTTCCAGCCTTCCGATTCAGTCCATGCGCCAGAACGCCCAGCAAAACGACTAATAGCGCGAGGGACTTCGGCGGAAGCGGGCTCGGAAGATAGGTTTCCAGCGTGACCGCGGCAAAGGCGATCGCTCCGCTGAACCCGGCCAACAACGACACCCAGCCCGCCACGAATCCGGCGAAGGGATGGGCGGCCTGCGAAAGGAAGGCATATTCGCCGCCCGAGACCGGGATGCGACGAACCAACTGGCCATAGCTGATCGCTCCGCTCAATGCAATCACCCCACCGATGAGCCAGGCGAGGAGGACCAGATGGGTATCACCCAGCGCCGCGAGGGTGAATCCGGAAGTGGTGAACACCCCCGCTCCGATCATGTTGGCGATGACCAGAAAAGTCAGCGTCCAGAATCCGAAGACCCGCCCCTCGGTTCGCGTCATCGGCTTACTCTTTGCGGAAGCGCAGGAAATAATTCTCCTCAAACCCCTCGACCGTGACCTCGTCGACCAAGCTCAGGCCCGCCTCCTCGATCTCCTTGCGAAACACTTCCTTGCCGGCCCGCACGTGGCCGACCACCCACTCACGCGACTGGCCTTCGATACGTTCAAAATCAATCACCACCACCGTGCCCCCTTTCTTGAGCGCCCTCACCAGCGAGGCCAGGGTCCCCCTGGGATACTCAAAATGGTGATAGGTGTCGCAGATGAAGGCCAGATCAATGGAGTTCGGCGGCAGGGCCACGGAGTCCTCCGGGCTGAGCACCGCGGAAATGTTCTCCTGCTTCTCCTGCCGGGCGCGGGCCACGATGTGTTTCAGAAACGGGCCCGAAATATCCACCGCATAGACCCAGCCCTCCGGACCGGTGGCCTCGGAAAACAGCCGCGTGTAAAGCCCGGTGCCCGCCCCGATGTCGGCAATGGTCATGCCCTTGCGGATCCGACAGGCCGCCACCACGCTGTCCCGCGCCTGGAACACCTCCCGACTCTCCACCTCGAAGCGCTTGAGCCAATCCTCCACCTTGAGCGCGGGGTCGAGGAACCCTTCGTTGATCCCCGACTTGACGCTCTCTTCGGCAAGGGGAGCGGTCGCCTCCTGCGAGAAGAGCAGCGAAGTGCCGGAAAGAAACAACAGAACGGGGGTGAGGAGGCGAAGGTGGGGAGGCATGGCGTCGGTTCGATTCGACCCATCATCGTCGCCACGAGACGACTTGCAAGAGAGAAGCGCAATCCCACCGCTCCCGAAGGCCTCTGCGCAAGTTCCTTGGAATCTCCTCGAAATTGCGGTGAAGTGGTCAACCGCCGTGAGGACCAATACTTTTCAATTCGTCGCACCATGGGTGACCTTGGCATTGGCCATTCTGCCCCGTAGTCTCGCTCAGGAATTGTTGCCGACGATCGATCCTCCCGAGGGAATCAAGGTGCTCACGCGACACACCAGCGACTTCCGGAAGGACTACTTGAGACAGGCCCCGGAACTCTCCCATGCGCCTGCGGAACAGGCCTGGAAGTTGGTGCATGCCTGCGTCCAAAAGGACCCGGGAAAAATCAAGGCCCTCAAGCTCTCCTTCTCGCGGGAGTTCCAAAATGCGGAACGCGACCCTTGGCGGGCCTACGCCTTGGCCATCCAGGCCTTCCACCTCCACCATGCCGGGGAGTTTCCCAATCACCTGCGGGACAGCTTGTCCAGATACGTGCAGGCATGGGATCGCGATCTGTTTGACGAACTTGATTCGGACCGTCCCTTTGCCACGGGCCCCCTCGCGCTCCCCACGGCATCCTGTGCGGCAGCGTTTCTGTCGGCGAAGGAAATCCAGACCACCCATGACTTTGTCCGTCTATCACTTGATCGCCTCCGCACCACCCCCCCCGTGGAGCTGATCAACATCAATGCCACCCTGCAGAGCGCCCTCCTCACCGGCCGTGCCGGGGAGTTCAAGAATGAAACGTGGAAAGTGGTCTTCGATGACTTGCGCGATCTTGTGCCTCCCAACGGCTGCTTGCCACTTGTCGGGATGGCGCACGAGCATGAGATTCTCTTCAGCGACGTCGGCGCGGCCCTTCGGATCGGAGCGGTTCTCTTTGGCGACCCCACCTACCTTTACGCCGCCAACAAATACCAGGCCGCCACGATGACCGATGACGCTCGCCCCTCCCGCTCCCTCAGCCCAATCCAATGGGCCTATCTCAACTACGACCAACTCGATCAGATGCCCTCGGCGGTCCCACCGTCGCGCAGCTTGCTGCGACGCCGCGTCGGCACCGACGGAAAGCCCGGGTCGACCCTCTCCCTGCGCACGGGAAACCACCCTCGCGCGGCCGCCCTTCTCGCCACGCCGGGAGCGAACGACAACACATGCTCAGCTCCGAGGGAAGTCTGGGTGGGAGGCAGTCGGTTCACCCCCCGCGCAGGCCAGCCCGCCTCCGCAAACAACATCTTTTTGATCACTCCCTCGGCGCACGATTTCCTCGCACGGAACGAGGCTCCCACAGCCTACCTCAAGCACAGCGGCCTCGAGATCGCCGAAGACGCGGAGCAGACAACAATGGAAGATCGGAGCGGCGATACATCAGGTCGCTTCGTCTTTTCAAATTACATCGTCCCCGATGCCAGATTGAGCCGCCGTCTCGTTCTTACTCGGGAGGGCATTATGGTCATCGCGGACCATGTTGAGGCTCCCGCCTCCTTCTCCGGGCAGACTCTCGGGCCGATTTGGAATCTGAACAAGGGCTCGCAGGCCAGCGGCCCGAATTGGTTTGCCTACAATGCCTATGAGCACTTCCTCCCACCCGGCTACCGGGGCGAACCCCGGGCGGCCCTCGTCTGGTTCGCCCCGCAGGAGGGCATGACGATCGAAGAGATGGATCGCACCGCTTGTCAGAAGGCGTCCGGCAAGCCAGGCCCCTCCAACTTTCTCACGGTGATTGTGCCCTATCAGGCCGGCCTGAGCCCGACGGCTATCGCCAAGGCCATCTCCGCGGGCGACCTCAAGACGGTCACGGTGGGGAAAGTCACGGTGGACCTCACTGGCGACACTTGGAAGGTCACCCGACGGTAGGCCAGCTCTTGAAATGCCCCCCCCGGGCTTCACTCCCCGCCCCCCCGCAATGCCAGGAGATCCGCTCCCTAGCTCCATTGCCTTTAGGCAAACCAGAGCGCCGATCATTTCCCGGACAAACAACGATCCGCCACTGCTCCGGAACGCCTCTGCGATTCACTCGCCGTCCACACGTCGGCGCCGCACACAGACACCACTCAGAGCGAGTCCTCCCAACAAGATTACCGAGGGCTCGGGCACCGGGCGGGACTGCACATGTATGGCATTCAGTAAAGCTCCAGTGGGATTGAAAAGGGCATCGGTCGTATGGATCACAAAGTCCTGAGTGTTGCCATCGGCAATGAAGGTCCCGATGGCAAGAATGCCGTCCGTTCCGCCCACCTAGCCTTGTGCGCCAAAAGAGGTGAGGTAGTCCCCGTCAAAATAGACGTCTGTGGTGAAGGTGTTGTCATCCATCAACAGACTCTGGATGATGTAGGTCCGACCAGTGATGAGGCTGCTGAGGCGAAAACTCACCGGTCCGGTCTCTCCCGCCCCGACATTTGAATGCGCGGCCGAACCGGAGATGTTGTTGTTTCCTCCGAGATCCGCGTGGAAGGCCCCCGCTGGCGAGAGGAGCGACATGTCGTTCGCGGGAAGGGCACCGGGGAGAATGGCAAATTTCGGATCCGAGGCGGAGAAAAGAATATCTGGATCAACGGACTGCACCAGGGTCTGCGCTCCCGCCGCACCAAGATTGACCGCGAGGAATTGGTCGCCCGACTGGTCGAACTGATCGATCCCCATCTCACTCTTGTTGACTCCCCCGTTCACATACGGAACGGAAGACCAGCTGATGGTGGCGGCAGAAGCGGAAGCAACAAGTGCCAGCAGGACAATGGGAAATAAATTCATCCGAGTGGTTCAGAAACGGGACCCAGACTAGACTCGGCCCGGAAATGAACAACTACCAATATGACCAGCGCCGCCGAACCCCAAACGTGCCCCACCCACCCCGTCTCCCTTTGCCGCCAGCCCTGGAACAACCACCTCCTCGTCCTCCCGGTGATCACCAGTTCCGGCTTCCTCGACGCAAACAGATTCCCCGATCTCCCCTCCGCCGGACTAAACTTCAACCGCGTTCACGCTTGTCAGGGCGAGCTCCAATGAGTGAGCTGACCATCACCATGACGATCACATCCCGCCCCACCCTCGGCCTGTTGCTTGCCGCCGGACTCTGCACCATCGCCGCTGCTCAGGAGACCGCTCCGCAGGTCGGCCCCGAAAAAGGGGCGCTGGTCATCATGGGCGGCGGCGGAAAGGACCACACCTTCGAGCAGGTCTTCGCGAAATTCGTCGAACTGGCCGGCGGAAAGGAAGCGCGGATCGTCGTCGTGACCACCGCGGAATCGAGCGATCCGGACTACGACTACTCCCGCTCCGGCGCGGTCCGCTACGCCAAGGAACACCTCGGCGTCACCTCCGCCACCGTCCTGCATACCCACGATCGGAAGATCGCCGATTCCGCGGAGTTCGTCCAACCGATCACCGCGGCCACCGGCGTCTGGTTCGGCGGCGGACGCCAGTGGCGCTTCACCAAGGCCTACGGCGGGACGCGCACCGAACAGGAGTTCGCAAAGGTCCTCCAACGAGGCGGCGCGATCGGCGGCTCCTCGGCCGGCGCGACGATCCAGGGATCCTTCCTCGCCCGGGGCGACACCAGCGGCAACACCATCATGGTCGGCAACGTGCAGCGAGGCTTCGGCTACCTGCGAAACACCGCCATCGACCAGCACGTCGTCGCGAGGGGTCGCGAAAAGGACCTCCTCGAGGTGCTCAGGGATCCCGCGAAAAAAATGCGAAAGGAATTCGACCGCGACGCCATGCTCGGGATCGGCATCGACGAGGATGTCGCCATCGTCGTGCAGGGCGATCGCTTCAAGGTCATCGGGAAGGAGAACGGCGCGGTGCTCGTCTATGACCCGAAGAAGTGGACGGACGACACTCCTGATTCCGACAGGTGGGAAACCCTGCGCACCGGAGGCTCCTACGATTTGAAGGAGCGCAAGGTGCTCGGGAAGGGCGGCGCCCCGGCGCAGAAGAGCCCGTGAGCGGACACTCCCCCTACCTAGGATCCAACGCCGCCACAATCGCCGCCACCGACGCCGCATCCTCCTTGGCACAGTTGAGCCGCAGGTTCTTCACACGGCTCTTGATCCACAGCCAGTCATGGGCATGACTGACCATTCCCACGACGCCCTCATGGAGGAAAACCGCCTCGGCTGGGACCGCGTGGCCCCCATCCACGCCCGGGGCAGCGGCGCACCGTTCTACCGGATGGAACAGTTCCTTGCCGGCGAAACCAAACTCGCCCCCTGGGTCTGGAAATTCCGCGGGGGGCCAGGTCCGCTTCCCGGTCAGCTACACCCTGAAAATGCGCCGAACGGGGTAGATGCCCCTCCCCCACCCAATCACCCGCAAAACCGGGCAACTTTGCGTCCCGCTCAGGGTTGAATCGCTGGTCGCTGGTCGCTGGTCGCTGGTCGCTGGTCGCTGGTCGCTGGTCGCTGGTCGCTGGTCGCTGGTCGCTGGTCGGCGGCGGGCGCATCGCGGCCGCCCTTGGCGGACCCCCGCCCACCCCGAGCCATGGCCACCGGATCCGACCCCCCAGACCATTTTATCGCTCCCTCCCTCGAGGAGCTCCAACCGCTGTTCCCCGCGTACGCCCTGGAGAAATTCATCGCCCAAGGCGGCATGGGCGCTGTCTACAAGGCCACCCAGCGCTCCCTCGACCGCTCCGTGGCCATCAAGATCCTGCCCCGCGAGTTCGGTGCGGACGAGGCCTTCCGCGCAGCCTTCACCGCCGAAGCGAAGGCCATGGCCCGCCTCAACCACCCTTCCCTGATCGGCGTCTATGACTTCGGCGATGTCGATGGAATGCTCTTCATCGTCATGGAATTCGTCGGCGGCGGTTCGCTCCACGACGCCTGCCTCGGCCTGGAGGTCATTCCGGCCCGCGCCGCCGAACTGGTCGCCGCGCTCTGCCGGGGTCTGGCCCATGCCCATGAAGCCGGTGTCCTGCACCGCGACATCAAACCCGGCAACATCCTCCTCACCGAAGACGCCGCCCCGAAGATCGGTGACTTCGGCCTCGCCCGCCGCGTCGGGGATCATGTCGATGCCGGCGAACCGGTTTACGGCACCCCGGGCTACGCAGCACCGGAAACTTGCCTCGGCGGAACGGTCGATCAACGCGCCGACCTCTTCTCGGTGGGCGTTCTCCTGCACCGCCTTCTAACCGGCCTCGAACCCGACGGCGGACTCCTCCCCCCGGCCTCCTCCCGCTGCGACTGCCCCCCCGTCCTCGACGAAATCATCCGCCACGCCACCCAGGCCGACCCGGCCCTCCGCTACGCCACCGCAGCAGACATGGCGCAGGATCTTGAGAAGGCCACAAATGCCAGGCACCGCAAGGGAGCCGCCCTCCTCCAGGTCGGGTCCGGCCCATCCGAGACCGCTGCCCACCGCCGTCCCTCTGTCGCGCCGCGTAAATCATCGGGTGCCTTCGCGGCTGCCGCCCTCCTCATCCTCGCCGCCATCGGGGGCGGAGCCTTCTTCATGGACCGGACCGGTGGCGCGGCCGATCCGATCACCCCTCCCGCCGCAGCTCCGGCCGTCGTCCTCCTCCCTGACAAACAAACGACCCCCAATCCCATTCCACTCCCCCGGGAAGAGTCTCCCCTCCCCCCCCCAGCGCCTGAAGCCGCTCCCGCGGAGTCCGCCTCCGCCGCCCTAGCCCGACTGCAAACGCAACTCGCCGCCGGCACCCGCAGCGAGTTCCCGATAGGAACGATGGCCCGGGACGGAAATCACTATCTGATCCTGGAAGACCCCATCAGCTGGCCGGAGGCCCAGGCATTCGCGACCTCCCACGGCGCCCACCTCGCCGTCTTCCCCTCTCCCGAGGACCAAAGCTGGATCCGTGCGCAGCTCCAACCCGGTCAGTCCCCCTGGATCGGAGCCGGCAGGACCGCCAACAATTCCTGGCAATGGATCGACGGTTCCTCCTGGGCCGCCCCCGCTTCATTTTCCGCCAACACCGGCACCCATCAATGCCTCGCCCTTTCCGCCTCCGGCGAACTCCAGGCGGCCCTCGCTTCGCAGCCCCGCAGTCTGATCCTCCAGTGGCACGACAACGGCACCAATCCCGGCACCCTCGAAGCCCAACTCAAACGCACTGCAGCTGCCCTCACCACCGATCCCTCCGCCCCTCTCCCCTACCCTGTCGGAACGTGCACCCTCGACGACTCGCACTTCCTCGCCGTGCAAAAGCAAATGACCTGGGACGAGGCCCGACGACTGGCAGAATCCGTCGGCGCCCACCTCTCGGTGCCCTCCAGCGCCCAAGAACACGACTGGATCCGCTCCACCTTTTCCGAAGATCTCCAGAACGGCCACGCCCTCTGGCTCGGCGGATCCCGCCCAAATCCCGGCGACCGCTGGCAATGGATCAACGGCGAAGCCTGGAGCAACGTCGGCTGGGCCTCGGACCAACCCGGCCCCGACCAAACGCACAACCGCATCGCCCTCCGCGGTGGTGCCGGAAGCGAACCGCCCGCCTGGGTCGCCGTCGACGGCAACGAGCGAAAGGTGGAGGGCCTCCTGCTCGAATGGAGCCCCCCTCGGGAAGTGGTCGAAGTCCCCTCCTTCGTCCTCACAACGTGGCTGGACGAAGTGAACCGCAAAATCGCCACCCGCGTCGGCCCCGACCTCGATGAGTTCGACCGGAACCGCCGCAAACTCGTCCAGGACTACAACCGCAGCATGGGCCGTCTGGTCCGCAAGGAGCTGGGCGAGGCCGAAGCGAATCCCTTCGAACGGTCCAGAGGCGGACGCGGGGGCGGGGGTGGCTTCGACTGGCGCGGCAACCGCACCGAAACCCTGGAAGCGCTCGAGGAGTCTCTCAAGGAGGCCGCCAAAACCAATCAACTCCTCGCTTCCCTCCCGGAGCGCACTTCCAGCGCCATGCGCGACGAACACGCCGAGGCCTCGGCCAGCCTCAAGCTGCTCGAGGAGGCTTGCGAACTCAAACTCCGCGCCCACCTCACCTTCTATCTAGATGGTGTCTCCGGAAAAACCGCCGACCTCATCGGGATCGGATACCTCGACTCTGCCCGTGAATTGAACGACACCGTCGCACCCCTCCGTGACAATCCCGCCGCCTTCGTCAAGGCACTCTACCCAGACTCCCCCCGCGGCACCCTCCCCTGGACCGCCCCCGATCGGGGGTGAGACTACCGCCTCCCCGCCGCTCTCACGAACTCCTTGAACAAGCGCTTCTGCCGCCCGTCCTCCGGCACCATGCGCTCCGGATGCCATTGCACCCCGATGAGAAATCGATCCGCATCGGTCGTCTCAATGGCCTCCACCACCCCGTCCGCACTCCGCGCCACAATGCGCAAATTCTCCCCCAACTCCCCCACCGCCTGATGATGGTTCGAGTTCACCTCGAACTCCCTCTCCCCAAAAATCAGCGCCAACCGCGAATCCGCCTCCAGTGTCACCCGATGGTTCGTCCCCCGATGGTTCCCTCCCAACTCCGACGGGATGTCCTGCACCAGCGAGCCACCCTGCAACACGTTGATCCATTGGCTCCCCAGACAAATCCCCAGCAACGGCTTCTCACTCTGCTCGATCCACGCCTTCCCCAACGCCTTCTCAAATCGATACCGGTCCTCCTCCAACGGCTCCACCGTCTCGTGCACCTCCTCCCCATATTCCGCCGGCGGGATGTCCAACCCTCCCGGCATCAGCAGCCCGTCAAGGCGCTCCAAATACCCATCTATCACCTCCCCATCGCTGCTCGTCGGCAGGATCACCGGAATCCCCCCCGCCTCCCGCACCGCCCGGACGTAGGCCTCCCCATCCACACTGGCAATGCCGATCAAGGGCCGCTCCGCGGACAACGGCAGGAGTCGCTCGGCCTCCTGGTTGCCCACCTGAAACCCGATTAAGCCCGCCAAAACGATGGCGGTGGTGATGATCCAATGACGACGATTCATGGCAAAACTTTCCCTACCTCCCCACTATGCATCACCCCGCCCCCCACGTCCAGCAATGCCCTTCCCGCCCCCTCCTCTTCGAACGCTGCTGGCAGAAAAGCCCCACCGACTTCGACCAGCCCCGCACTGGACTCGGCCTTGCCATCGCCCAGGCCGTCCTCAAACTCCCCGGCATCCGCATCGAAGCGGAACTGCGCGATGGAGAGGTCTTCACCGTGATCCTCACCGTCCCGCCGCCGATCTAGGCCGATCACCACCAGCCAAAAACCGGCCCGAATCCCGGCCCCCCCCCTGGGAGCGACCTTAAGACTCCCCCCCGCAGCTCCGGGAATTCCCTTCATCTAACAGCCGGCACTTTTCTCCCGCGGTTAAGGGCCCGTTAAGAAGCCCCGTGCGCCATCACCAAGGTGACGCTGACCGGAACAACTCCGGTCCCACGAACCCTGAACCAAACCAACGAAAACCATGAAATCGACCTACCTCCTCACCACCTCGCTCCTCGCCGCCGCCCTCCTGATGGGGGGCACCCTCGCCGTCCAAGCCGGCAATCACGGCGCAAACTGCCTGCAAGCGAACCGCCCAACTGGCCCGCTCCTCCGGCATGCACGAGGCCATCGAGGACTTCTACATCGGCATCGCCAATTCTTATTCCTACAACGACCGCCGCGACCGCCGCGAAACCCTCCTCGAGGCCTGGGACGAATACCGCGAGGCCCTCAGCCTCAATCGCGAGATCTACCACGCCCGCCTCGATAACGACGTGCTCCCGGTTCGCCGGGAGCACGTTCATTTCCCCTCCCCCACCTTCTTCACGAAACATGCCTTCAAGGCAATCGCCATCCCATCCATCTTGCAATCAATCTCGTGATCCCCCTCCACCAAGCGGATCGGCTTCGACTTCGTCCCCGACTTCAACACCTGCGACGATCCCTTCAACTTCAAATCCTTCACCATCGCCACCACATCCCCGTCCGCGAGAACATTTCCATAGGCATCCTTAACCACCCGCTCCTCCGCCGCCTTCTCCCACTCATGCCCACAAGTCAGACACTCGTGCTTGTGCTCATGCTCCAACAACTCCGTCATCTCACACAGCGGACACTTCAACTCACTCATGCGGGAGAGAAAAGAGATGACCCATCACGTTGACAAGCGTGCAATCCCACCCTCCACCAACAAATTCGCAAGGAGAGGTCGTTTTTCAGGCGTGAAGGCCCCGAAACTTTTCCCCATTTGCATGCTTCTTCTCGCCTGCATGCTCATCGGCATCGTTCTCCTCGTTTCGACCAGCACCTGCTGCGTGGACGGTCATCGTGACCAAGCTGCCCAAGCCAAAATGCACGAGTTCGCCGCAAAACTTGAAACCTATCGCATAATCACCGGCCGCTACCCGACAGAGGGGCAGGGACTCGCCGCCCTGGTGGAAAAACCCACCATCGAACCCATTCCCGAACGCTGGAAAGCCCAATTCAGTGAACTCCCAAAAGACCCCTGGCTGAACTCCTACATCTACCGCCTCCACCAAGGCCCCACCCCGGACGAAGACACCTACGAACTCATCTCCCCCGGCCCCGACCTCGAACTCAACACCGACGACGACATCAGCAACCTCGACGAATAGCCCCTCTCCCTTCCTCCCTTTTGTGTCTCTTGTGCCTTTTCGCGGCTAAAAAAACTACTCCCCCACCTTGATCCGAATCCGCCGATACTCCATCTGCCCCCGGTCCCCTTCCAGGCCGATCGGCCCCTTCGCTGGCACCTTGAACGCCGCCTCCAACACCTCACCATTGCAGGTGCAATGCGCCACTCCGTCCTTCGCCACCACCACCAACTCATTCCACTCCTGCGGCTTGTAGTCCTTCAATTCCGTCCACGGCCCCGCCAACGAATAATCCCGGCACTGCAACTGCGGCCCCCTCAAAAACACCCCGCTGTCCGCATTCGGCGTGGCCCGAAACTCCAACTTCAGCGTGAAGTCCCCCTCGAACTCTTTCGTCGTCCACAACTGCTGAATCCGCCGTCCCTCCGACGGCGTGGTCACCACCAATCGCCCGTTCACCGCCACATAACGCCCGTCCTCACTGGAAATTTTCCCATTAAGAATCGATTCTTCTTGCAGCGTCTTCTTCGCCCGAAACCCCCAGCCCGTCAGATCCTTCCCGTTAAACAAACTCACAAACCCCTCCTCCAACGCAAACGCCTCCGCCTCCGTCTCCACAAATCCCAGCGTCGCCAGCACCGGCCGGATCGCCGCCGCCCACTTCGCGTAGCCGACCTTGTTCGGATGCAACAAATCCGGAAACTCCGCCTTCTTCGCATCCCCCTGCTCATCCGCAAACGGCAGCCATGTCTCCACCAAGGTCACCTGCGGCTGGTCCTTCACCAATCCCTCGTAAAGCGCATTCACCCTCTTGATCTGCTCCGCCGACCGTGACTTGCTCGCCGAACTCGGCATCACCTTGCACAACACCACCGGCAGCTTCGCGTCATGCTTCGCAAGCTCCGCCAAAATCATCCCCACATTCCCCGCGATCACCTCCGGCTCGACCTTGTCTTCCAAATCGTTGGTCCCGATCAACAATACCACCCCCTTCGGATTCAACGCCAGCACATCCCCCGACAGGCGCACCAACACCCCCCGCGTGGTGTCCCCGCTGATCCCCCGGTTCGCCACCTTCACTCCCGCGAAATTCCCACCCATCTGATCACCCCAACCCTGCGTGATCGAATCACCCAGAAACACCAGCGCCCCCTGATCCGCCTGCACCCGTCCCGCCCACGCGGTCCGCCTCGACAGCCACAGCTTCGTGAACCAATTCGCCCGGCGCAACGGCCCCGCCCCCGGCAACCCCTCATCCGTCGCCGGAACCGCCAATTCCACCAACGCCTGTTCCGCAACAAGCGAGGTGGGCGAAATGGCAACAAGGAGGGCCGCAAAAACAAAATGTCTCATGGCCTCCCTATACGACCATCCCCACCCCTCTTTCGACGAAATTCGCCCCTCAGGCTCCTCAACCCATCCCGCATCCCGGCGCAAACACCCCAGTTCAAGGGCCCCGGCCCTCAAGACTGGCGCCGCCGACGCATCAACAGGAGCGCAGAACTCACCCCGAATAAAAACGTGGTGCTCGGCTCGGGTACCAGACCCCGTTCCGGGGAGAGGTGCAACTCGATCCCGTTCTGGGCAAGCAAAACGAGCACCTCCGCGTCAGCGCTGCCATTCTGGTTGAGCGCAAACTGAAACCAAACCAAAGAAACCAAAACCTACACCTTCAGAGAAAGTCATCAGCCACTTTTACAGAAAAATATTTGCGCGGCCTGGGGGGCATGAGGCACTACTCCACATACGGGAGAAGATTGCCAGAGACCAGCAGCACGCGTGACAGGCCGCCAGTGGTGGGACGCGGCGCGGAGCATATTCAATCGGCGAGAGCCGCAAGAGTTCGGGTTGGGGGTGCGGAGGCTTTTGGACGGGCAACGAGCCACGTGTGAGGAACGAACTGGTGGAGAGTCATTCGC
>Ga0209702_10002107_pt1 | contig 35853 bp, 25 predicted proteins | sample FRY01_FD_187210 | JGI IMG/M metagenome (GOLD analysis project Ga0209702, IMG submission 187210) | Freshwater microbial communities from Lake Fryxell liftoff mats and glacier meltwater in Antarctica - FRY-01 (SPAdes) (version 2) | ecosystem: Environmental > Aquatic > Freshwater > Ice > Glacier...
GTCCGCCTCAAAGAGGATGGCTGTTTTGTTCTCTGTCGCTGTGCCCATGTGGACATCAAGGCAGTTGTGGGACGCATTGAGCTCGCCGTCTTCAAACCATTTGTAGAACGGCGCGTTTGACGAGTCCAGCGTCTGGGTAAACGGCTTGTGCCAGCTCAGCGTCTCGCAAGCCCGCTTGGCCCAGAAACCCTCGAAGTCTCTGTCTGCCTCGTCACAAAGCGCCTGGTAAGCGGGCATACCGGAAATGCGGGCCGATTCGCGCATCGCCTGCGAGGGCTCAAAGACGCGGTTTTCGACCAGCGTGGACTGAATGGCGTTGATCGGTGTTGACATGTCTTGTCTCCTGGGGTTTGGGTCTCAAAGCTTCAACAACTTTGCGTAAAGGCTCTTACGAGCCACTTACACAGCGCAGGACTGGCTCGGGATGGCCCAGCGCAACGCCGCAACTTCATAGAATAAGCGTCTCCATCACCGCTCGGCTTGCCGCCACACAATGCGCCCCACCGAAGTCCCCGCAGACGCCCCGTTTCGCTCCCGAGCCACCGTATTTCTGGCGCAAGCACGCGTGCAACACACCCTGCAGATGATCATCATCTTCACCGTGTGTTGCTGATCTGCATGTTCGGCGTCATCGGCACCCATCTGTTTGACCAGGCTTTTCCTGACTGGTTTGGCCAGCTCGACCGCTCGCTGGACATCCTGTTCCAGGTAATGGCACCGGAGAGCTGGTCGATGGGCCTCGCAAGACCTGTGATGGAAGTGTCGCCATTCGCTTGGGTGTTCTTCATCGGCTTCATTTTGTTCGCCACTTTCACCATGCTCAACCTGTTCATCGGGATCATCGTCAAGGCGATGCAGACCTTCACCGAAAGCATGCACAAGGCAACCGAGACACTGGGCGAGAACATAGGCCAACCGATGGAACACGGACTGCACGCGGAGGTGCAGTCGCTGCGCCTGGAAATTCGCGAGCTGTGCAGCCTGCTGGTACCCGTCTTGCAAAGCGCGGTCACGCCAAAACCTCCCTTCCCAAAAGAAAGCCCACCAACATGACCAACACCACCAACACCACTACCACCATCCGTCAAGCTGACCTGATCGAGTCGGTTGCCGCCGCGCTGCAGTACATCAGCTACTACCACCCAGCCGACTACATCACCCACCTCGCGCGCGCCTATGAACGCGAGCAAAGTGCGGTCGCCAAAGACGCGATCGCGCAAATCCTCACCAACAGCAAAATGAGCGCCACCGGCCACCGCCCGATCTGCCAGGACACCGGCATCGTCAACGTGTTTCTGAAGGTGGGCATGGATGTGCGCTGGGAAGGCTTCAGCGGCAGCCTGGACGACGCGATCAACGAAGGCGTGCGCCAGGGCTACAACTTTGCTGCCAACACCCTGCGCGCCAGCATCGTGGCCGACCCGCTGTTCGCCCGCAAAAACACCGGTGACAACACGCCCGCCGTGATTTTTACCGAGCTCGTGCCCGGTAACAAAATTGACGTGACCGTGGCGGCCAAAGGCGGCGGCAGCGAAAACAAAAGCAAGCTGATCATGCTCAACCCAAGTGACAGCGTGGTCGACTGGGTGCTCAAAACCGTGCCCACCATGGGTGCCGGCTGGTGCCCGCCCGGCATGCTGGGCATTGGCATCGGCGGCACGGCGGAGAAGGCGGCGCTCATGGCCAAAGAAAGCCTGATGGACGATCTGGATATGTACGAACTGCAGGCCAAGGCATCCAAGGGCGACAAGCTCAGCCAAGTCGAAGAATTGCGGCTGGAGCTGTTTGAAAAGGTCAACGCGCTGGGCATTGGCGCGCAAGGTTTGGGTGGCCTTACCACCGTGTTGGATGTGAAGATCAAGTTGTACCCAACCCACGCGGCCAGCAAGCCGGTTGCCATGATCCCCAACTGCGCCGCCACCCGCCACGCCCACTTCGTCATGGACGGCAGCGGCCCGGTCTATCTCAATCCGCCCAGCCTCGCTCTCTGGCCCGACGTCAACTGGGCGCCCGACACAGAGCGAAGCCAACCCGTCGATCTCAACACCCTCACCAGGGCCGAGGTGGCGAGCTGGAAACCAGGCCAGACCCTGCTGCTCAGCGGCAAGATGCTGACCGGCCGCGACGCCGCGCACAAGCGCATCCAGGACATGCTCGCCAAGGGCGAGAAGCTGCCGGTGGACTTCACCAACCGCGTCATTTACTACGTGGGCCCGGTCGATCCGGTGGGCAACGAAGCCGTCGGCCCGGCTGGCCCCACCACAGCCACCCGCATGGACAAGTTCACAGACATGATGCTGGAGCAAACCGGCCTGATCGCGATGATTGGCAAGGCCGAGCGGGGTCCAGTGGCGATCGAAGCCATCAAGCAGCACCAAAGCGCCTACCTAATGGCGGTGGGTGGCGCGGCCTATCTGGTGTCCAAGGCAATCAAGACCGCCCGGGTGGTCGGCTTTGCCGATCTGGGCATGGAGGCCATCTACGAGTTCGATGTGGTCGATATGCCGGTGACGGTGGCTGTGGATTCGGGCGGCACCAGCGTCCACATCACCGGCCCGGCCGAGTGGAGCCAGCGCATCGCCACCGGCGAGTTCAAGGGCATTTCGCTCGCCAGCGCCTGAGCGAGGTGACTTGACCACCGTTGGCGTTCTCGACAGCGGCGTGGGCGGGCTCAGCGTGTTGCGCACGCTGCGTGCCGAGCTACCACGGTGCATTTCATTTACCTGGCCGACAACGCCGATGCGCCTTATGGCAAGCGATCCGCCAAGTGGTTGGTGGCACGCGCGCAGCAGATTACAGAGCAGCTGCGGGCCGAACACGCCATCCATGCGCTGGTGATGGCCTGCAACACCGCCACTTCGCTTGCGATCGATGATCTGCGGAAAACCCATCACGATCTTTCGTTCATTGACGTCTGGACTGCGCTCCAGCCGGCAGCGACCTTGCCGCGCAACGGCCACATCGGTGTGCTCGCCACGCCCGGCACCGTGCAGAGTGCGCGCTTACCAAAACTGCTTGCTGGCTTGCACGGCGCCACCGATTACCCGCTGCATGTGCGCTGTCTGCCCCGCAACAGGCTGGCCTATGCAACGGAGCGCGCAGACGCGCCGGCTATGTTGGAGCAGGCCACGCACCATTGGGAGCAGCTGCGCAGGCAAGATCCCGACAGACCGCGTATCGACACCCTGGTGCTCGGCTGCACCCAACAAGACCCTTTCGCGCGCGACGTCCTGCAAGCGCTTTGCGGGTCCGACGTCGTGCTGGTGGAAACGGTCCAAGCAGTGGCGCAGCGCACATGCGCGCTTTGTCTGTCACTGTCATGGGCTGGGCAAGCCCAGCAAAGCTGACGCTGCCCAGCACGGGGGACCAAGGTGTGCTGCAAGACGCAGCCGATCGCTGGCTCGGTGCCAACCCACGGGCACGCGCGGGCACGCCATGAGCTTCAGCTGGCCCGCGCAGGCTCCGGCGCATTGGCTAGCGCAGCCGCGCGTCCGCGCGCCATGTTGACTGGTAGCAGCAACCCCAGGCCCACCAGAAACATCACAGCGGTGGAGCCAATCGCCAGCCGCTGGTTGCCATCGGTGATCCAGGTGATGGCACCGTAGCTCAGCGGACCGATGATGCTGGCCAGCCGCGTGGCAAAGGTCCACAGGCCGTAGAACTCGGCCAACTGCGCTGGCGGCGCGAACAGACCCGCCATCGCACGGCCCGAAGACTGGCTGCTGCCCATGCACAAGCCAGCAATAATGGCCGCGTACCAGAACCCACCTTTGGTGGTGGTGAGCGCGGCGATGATGCAAGTGGCCGTCCAGCCCACCAACGTGATGCCCAGCGCCAGCTTGTGCCCCAGGCGGTCCTGCCAATAACCAAACGCAAAGGCGCCAATCGCAGCCGCGATGTTGAGCACAAAGATGAGCACCATGGTCTCTTGCTGCACAAAGCCAATCACCTGCTCGGCATAGATCGCCGCCAATGTGATGACCACCGCCACGCCCCCCTGGTAAGCCACGGCGCAGGCCAACAGCCACATATAGTCCGTGTATTGGCGCGCGTGCTGAAACGTGTGTCCCAGCTGCCGCAGTGAGTCGGCCACCCCGTGACGCCCGCTCTGCGGTTTGGCAACCGCGCGCTCGCGCAACAGCCACAACGTAACCAACGCGGCGCAGGCAAAAATGCCTGCTGTGATCAGCATGGTGACCGGCACAAACTGGGCCGCCTTCTGCCCCTGGCCCTGCGCCCAGATCACATAGGCCAGACTCAGCCCCAGCGCCAGCATGCCGCCAAGGTAGCCGAAGCTCCAGCCCCAACCGCTCACGCGGCCCATCGCTTGCGGGCGTGCCAACTCGGGCAGAAAGGAGGCGATCAGCGACTCGCCCCAGGCAAAGCACAGGTTGGAGATCACGATCAAAACCACGGCCAACACCAGCGCCCCTGGTTGCACCCAGGCCAAAGCGGCGGTGGCGAGAACGCAACCCAGCGTGCTGAACATCAGCAAGCGCTTCTTGGCACCATGCCGATCGGCCCAGGCGCCCAAGGCAGGCATGGTGAGCATGACCAGCGCGTTCGACACACCAAGTGCCAGCGTCCAGGCAAAGGTGGCCCAAGGCGCCCCATCCACCACCGAGCCCACGAAGTAGGCGGCAAAAACCGCTGTGAGCACCACCGTGGTGTAGCCCGAGTTGGCAAAGTCGTACATCGCCCAGCCAAACACCTCGCGCTTGCGCACGCCAGGGTTGAGAGCGTTGGTGCTGAAGATCGCCATGGTCTCTCTAAAGCGCCAGAAACTCGCGGCTAAAGCGCAATCTCGTTTGTGATCGCGGCAAGGTGCACGAGACAGGTTTTAGTGCAAATGGCGCGGCTTGCGCCCGCCGCCGTGGCCAGATGAACCGCCATGGCCCCGCGGTGGTTTGCCCAGGTGCATGGAGCTCACCAGCGCGTCGAAGCGCTGTGTGAACAACTGGTCAATGGAGCCGACCACGCCGCTGAGCTCCGAAGCATCAAAGTGGCGCTCCATGATGTGCACCACGTCTTGCACCATCAGATCGCGCTGCACTTGCAAAATGGCGGCAGGCGTAGGACCCACGAAGCACATCATGAAGTCGTCGCGCGCCTCAGCGTCATCCTCAGACTCTGGCGCCTCGTCCTCGTCGTACTCGGTGTCGTAGAACGAGACCTCCAGCGGCGCACCCACAGATGCAAGCTCATTCAAGCCCATGCAGGTCTCTTCCATCACCTGTCGGAAATCGTCGCCACCTGGCACCGTCCAGCAGATATTGAGCACATGAGCCTCAGCGTCAAAACGGATGCCTGGCTCGTCTTCGTAGGCGCTCTCCGCTGCGGCTGCCAGCGACCGGGCGCCGGCGTACTGCCACAGCGGCTTGAGCGCATCCTGGATCTGGGCGAACACCACATCGTCACGCAGCGGCACATCGCCATGCACATGAATTTCGAAGGGTGCGTTGTATCGGGTCATGAAAGTCACTGTACCGTTGGAGGCAGGAAATGCCTAGTGTGTGCTGGTGCCTCGAGCCGGGGTCGAACCGGCACGCCCCCTTGCGGGTGAGCGGCGGATTTTAAGTCCGCTGTGTCTACCAATTTCACCATCAAGGCACATAAGGATTGTGGCAGGTCATATGGCGCCCAAAACCAATTCCTACAAGTACAAATGCCCCGCACAGGGCGGGGCATTGAAACAGTGGAGGCGCGACCCGGAGTCGAACCGGGCTACACGGATTTGCAATCCGTTGCATAACCGCTTTGCTATCGCGCCACAAACAGAAGCTGACAAAACCCCTGCCAAACCATCAAAAAAAAAGGGAAGCGACGCTTCCTTTTTTCAAACTGGAGCGGGAAACGAGACTCGAACTCGCGACCTCAACCTTGGCAAGGTTGCGCTCTACCAACTGAGCTATTCCCGCAGTTTTAGACAACTTGATATGTTTGTCTAAGCCTAAAATTATAGCTCAGAAAAACTTGCCGTTCAAACACTGAAAAACTTTTTTGGCATTCAATGTTTCATTGCGTCGGCAAGACGCGCTGGCGTGCCAACGGCGGCGGCTACCTGTGCTGCGACCTCCTCCTCAGTCAGGGCGACAGGCTGGCGTTCCAGCGCGATCGCCAGCACCTTGTCGATCCATTTCACCGGCACGATCTCAAGCCCTTGCTTCACGTTGTCGGGAATCTCAGCGAGATCTTTGGCATTTTCTTCCGGGATGATTACCGTCTTGATGCCCCCGCGCAGCGCGGCCAGCAGTTTTTCTTTGAGTCCACCGATGCCGGTAACTTCGCCACGCAGCGTAATTTCACCTGTCATCGCCACATGGGCACGCACCGGGATGCCGGTCAAAGCAGACACGAGCGCGGTCGTCATGGCCGCTCCCGCGCTCGGACCGTCTTTGGGGGTGGCGCCATCGGGCACGTGAATGTGGATATCGCGCTTGTCGAACTGCGCGTCCTTGATTCCCAAAGACCGGGCCCGGCTGCGCACCACGGTGCGAGCAGCCTCGACCGACTCCTTCATCACGTCACCCAGCGAACCGGTGCGTGTGATCACGCCCTTGCCCGGCATGGTTGCCACTTCAATGGTGAGCAGATCGCCACCCACCTCAGTCCAGGCCAGGCCCACCACCTGCCCAACCTGGTTTTGCGCTTCAGCGCGGCCAAAGCTGTACTTGCGCACACCCAAGAACTCGCTCAGGTTGTCCTCGTCAACCACGACCATCGGGGTGTACTTCTTGAGCAGCAAGCCCTTAACCACCTTGCGGCAGATCTTGGACAGCTCGCGCTCCAGCGAGCGCACACCCGCCTCGCGCGTGTAGTAGCGCACGATGGCGCGTACGGCGGACTCTTTCACCTCCAGCTCGCCGTCTTGAATGCCGTTGTTCTTCAGCTGCTTGGGCAACAGGTAGCGGATCCCGATGTTGGTTTTTTCGTCTTCGGTGTAGCCCGACAAACGAATCACTTCCATCCGGTCAAGCAGGGCCGGCGGAATATTCATCGAGTTCGAGGTGGCAATGAACATCACATCGGACAGATCAAAATCTACCTCGACATAGTGATCCCCAAAGGTGTGGTTTTGCTCGGGATCGAGTACCTCCAGCAAGGCGCTGGACGGATCGCCCCGAAAGTCGGTGCCTAACTTGTCGATCTCATCGAGCAAGAACAGCGGGTTGCGAGTACCCACCTTGGACAGGCTTTGCAACACCTTGCCTGGCATTGCACCAATGTAGGTGCGGCGGTGTCCGCGAATCTCGGCCTCATCGCGCATGCCGCCCAACGCCATGCGTACGTATTTGCGCCCGGTGGCTTTGGCCACCGACTGCCCAAGCGAGGTCTTGCCCACGCCAGGTGGGCCGACCAGACACAGAATGGGAGCTTTGACCTTTTCCACCCGCTGCTGCACCGCGAGGTACTCAAGAATGCGATCCTTGACTTTGTCCAGGCCGTGGTGGTCTTCATTCAACACGGCTTCGGCGTAAGCCAGGTCGTGCTTGATTTTGGTTCTCTTGCTCCATGGCAAAGCCACCAACGCGTCGATGTAGTTACGCACCACTGTTGCTTCAGCCGACATGGGCGACATCAGTTTGAGCTTCTTGAATTCGGCATCGGCCTTCTTTCGCGCCTCGGCCGGCATGCGAGCGGCCTTGATCTTTTTCTCGATCTCTTCGATGTCGGCGCCCTCTTCGCCCTCGCCGAGCTCCTTCTGAATCGCTTTAACCTGCTCATTCAGGTAAAAGTCGCGCTGGTTTTTCTCCATCTGGCGCTTGACGCGACCGCGAATTTTCTTGTCGACGTTGAGGATGTCTACCTCACGCTCCAACTGCTCGAACAGATTCTCCAGCCGCTTGTTAACCGGGTCCAGGTCGAGCACCACCTGCTTGGATTCCAGCTTGAGCGGCAGGTGGGCCGCGATGGTGTCGGCCAAGCGACCCGGGTCGTCAATGCTGGAGATCGAGGTCAGGATTTCTGAGGGAATCTTCTTGTTCAGCTTCACATACTGATCGAACTGCTGCATCACCGCGCGGCGCAGAGCTTCAATTTCGGTCGACGCCAGTTCGACAAGCTCGACCGTCGGATCCACCGGGGTGACAGTGGCCACGAAGTGGCTCTCGCCCTCGGCGATTGACAGCACCTTGGCGCGCTGCACGCCTTCTACCAACACCTTCACCGTGCCATCGGGCAGCTTAAGCATTTGCAGGATGGTGGCGACACAACCCATCTCGAACATGTCCTCGGTCGACGGCTCATCCTTGGCCGCTGCTTTCTGGGCCACCAGCATGATGCGGCGCTCCGCCTCCATCGCCGATTCCAACGCTTTGATACTTTTTGGGCGACCCACAAACAGGGGGATCACCATGTGCGGGAACACCACCACATCGCGCAGCGGCAGCAGTGGCAAATCAACGGGGCTACTGGGCAAGAGAGTTTGTCCGGACATTTTTAACCTTAGCAAAATCAGCAGATAGGGTGGATACGGGCGATTTCAACCGGACGCATCGTCGGAGTCGGCCAGCGGCGCCATTGCGCACCTGGCCGACTTCAGGCTTGCTTGGCCGACTCTCGGTAGACCAGCAGGGGGGGCTTGTTCTCGTCGATGGTGGAACCGTCCACCACCACTTTTTCCACGTTGTTCAAACTCGGCAAATCGAACATGGTGTCGATCAGCGCATTTTCCAGAATGGATCGAAGCCCTCGCGCACCGGTTTTTCGCACCAGCGCCTTGCGAGCAATCGCCTTCAGTGCGTCTGGGCGCACCTCAAGCTCGGCCCCCTCCATGGACAGCAGACGCGAAAACTGCTTGACCACCGCGTTCTTGGGCTCGGTCAGGATCTCGACCAAAGCATCTTCGCTGAGCTCGGTCAAAGCAGCGATCACCGGCACACGCCCCACAAGTTCCGGGATCAGACCAAACTTGATCAGGTCTTCTGGCTCTATCTCCTTGAACGCGTCGGTCAGGCTGCGCTGCTTCTTGCTTTTCACGACCGCGCCAAATCCAATGCCAGAGGCCTCGGTACGGTTCTCGATAATTTTCTCCAAGCCAGCGAATGCACCACCGCAGATGAACAAAATATTGGTGGTGTCGACCTGCAGGAAATCTTGGTTGGGGTGCTTGCGCCCACCCTGCGGTGGCACGCTGGCCATCGTGCCTTCGATCAACTTGAGCAGTGCCTGCTGGACACCCTCGCCCGACACGTCGCGGGTGATCGAAGGGTTGTCCGATTTGCGGGTGATCTTGTCTATCTCGTCGATGTAGACGATGCCCTGCTGTGCGCGCTCCACGTCGTAGTTGCAACTTTGCAGCAGCTTGGAGACGATGTTCTCCACATCCTCACCCACGTAACCAGCTTCGGTCAGCGTGGTCGCATCGGCCATGACAAACGGCACATTGAGCATCCGCGCCATCGTCTGTGCCAGCAGGGTCTTGCCTGAGCCAGTGGGGCCCAACAGCAGGATGTTGCTTTTGGTCAGCTCGATCTCGTCTTTGCGCGAGGTCTGCTTGTGACGCAACCGCTTGTAGTGGTTGTAAACCGCCACCGCCAGGGCGCGCTTGGCGGTTTCTTGACCAATCACATAACTGTCAAGATTGCCTTTGATCTCCGCCGGCGTTGGCAGTTGGTCGCCCGCAGGCTTGACGGTCTCCAGGCCGGGCAACTCGTCGCGGATGATGTCATTGCAGAGCTCGATGCATTCGTCGCAAATGAACACCGAGGGACCGGCAATCAGCTTCTTGACCTCGTGCTGGCTTTTGCCGCAGAAGGAACAATAGAGCGCTTTTTCGCCAGCGGCGGCTTTCTTATCGGCCATGGATTCGGTGCTTCAGGGGAGACAGGGTGGTGTGTAAGAACAGGGATTGAGCGGACCCGACGCGGCCCAGCAGTGGATGAAGCGCTGGAATTTTCTGCATTCAAGCGTTTTTTTCCAGAACAAGGCCGCGTGGATAAACAATTGGATCAGGCAGCCGACGGACGCTTGTCGATCACCTTGTCGATCAGGCCGTAATCAGCCGACTCGCTAGCGGTCATGTAGTAGTCGCGCTCGGTGTCGCGCGCGATGCGCTCCAGCGGCTGCCCGGTGCGCTCAGCCAGTATTTTGTTGAGCTGCTCGCGGGTCTTCAGGATCTCACGCGCCTGGATCTCGATCTCGGTCGCCTGGCCGCGGCTGCCGCCTGAGGGCTGGTGAATCATGATCTTGGAGTTGGGCAGCGAAAAACGTTTGTCCTTGGCGCCAGCGGCCAACAGAAAGGCGCCCATGCTGGCGGCGAAGCCGACGCAGAGCGTCGACACATCGGGCTTGATGAAGTTCATCGTGTCGAAGATCGCCATGCCAGCTGTTACCGAGCCGCCAGGGGAGTTGATGTAAAACGAAATGTCTTTGTCCGGGTTCTCGCTCTCCAAGAAGAGCAGCTGTGCCACCAGCAGGTTGGCTGAATAGTCGTTGACTTCACCAACCAAGAAAATCACGCGCTCCTTGAGCAGACGCGAATAAATATCGTAGGCGCGCTCACCGCGGCCCGATTGCTCGATCACCATGGGCACCATGCCCAGGCCTTGAATGTCCATACCGCTCATTTGATTCTCCGTGTGATTGTGTGTGTGGGGCATTTGCCAATCATATGACTGTAACCAACCCGCAAAGGACAGCGGACCGCCACAGGCATGGACCCCTACTGCATATGGCGCGATGCCATACAAAGGCAAGCGAGAGACGCAAAAAAAAAGGGCGGATTGCTCCGCCCCCGCAATCTGGCGCCGTGCCGTGGTCAGGCTTGACCCATGAGTTCGTCAAACTCGACCGCTTTTTCAGTGACCTTCGCTTGCGACATCACATAGTCGGCCACGTTGTTCTCGATCACGATCGCCTCCACCTCGGCCATGCGGCGGTTGTCGCTGGTGTACCAGCGCACGACGTCGGATGGCTTCTCGTAAGACGCCGACAGCTCTTCTATGTGGGCCTTGATCTGCTCGGGTTTGGCTTGCAGCTGCTGCGCACGCACCAGCTCTGCCACCACCAAGCCCAGGCGCACGCGGCGCTCTGCCTGCGGGCGAAACAAATCGTCGGGAATCGGCGCCTTGTCGGCGTCTTTCACACCGCGCTGCTTGAGGTCGGCTCGGGCGCCTTCTACCAGGCGCTCCAGCTCGGCTTGAACGGCCACCTTGGGAAGATCGAGCTCGGCCTGGGCGGCCAGTGCGTCCATCGCAGCTTGCTTGTTCCTCGCCAAGACGCGAAATTTCACCTCGCGCTGGAGATTTTTCTGGATATCAGCGCGCAGACCTTCTACCGTGCCCTCGGCAATGCCCAGCGACTTGGCCAGGGCTTCGTCGATCTCGGGTAGCTGTGCGGCTTCAATTTTGTTGACGGTGACCAGGAAGTCTGCCGTTTTGCCAGCCACGTCCTTGCCGTGGTATTCCTCGGGGAAAGGCAGCGGAAAAGTCTTGGACTCGCCCGACTTCATGCCGCGCACCGCGTCTTCGAACTCTTTCAGCATTTGGCCATCGCCAACGATGAACTGAAACGCCTCGGCCTTGCCGCCATCAAAAGGCTCACCTTCGATTTTGCCGGCGAAGTCGATGGTGACGCGGTCACCATCGACTATGGCCTGGTCTTGTGCACGTTGGGCAAAGGTGCGGCGTTGCTTGCGCAGAATGTCAAGCGTGCGGTCGATTGCCGCGTCGCTGACCTCGGTGGAAACCTTCTCGACCTCGGCCACGCTCAGGTCGCCGATTTTGACGTCGGGATAGACCTCAAACACCGCGTCAAACATGATTTGCCCTTCGGGAGCCCCTTCTTTTTCGGTGATCTTGGGCTGGCCGGCGACGCGCAGCTTGGCCTCACCGGCAGCGCTGGCAAAGGCCTCGCCCACTTTGTCATTCATCACCTCGCTGTGTACCGAATAACCGTATTGCTGAGCCACCACGTTCAGCGGTACTTTGCCGGGGCGAAAACCATCCATCTTTACCTTGCGCGCCACGTCTTTGAGACGGCGGGTCACCTCGTTCTGGATGGCTGCGGCTGGCAGCGTCAAGGTGATCTTGCGCTCAAGCTTGTCCAGGGTTTCAACGGTCACGGTCATGGTTATCTCCAGAAATGGATACGTCGGCCCGCGGTGGCGTCCAACGAAAAGGGAACATGTGTTTTGCTTGCTTGTGGTGCGCGGGGGGGGACTCGAACCCCCACACCATTGCTGGCGTCAGGACCTAAACCTGGTGCGTCTACCAATTTCGCCACCCGCGCGTCCAAGTTTGGCCAACCTGAGGCTGGGTGCACGGGGCATTCCTTGGCCTGAGGCTCGACAAACGGCAACTTTCAATTGTAGCGGCTGGCCAAGCGTCAGCCGCTCAGGCGCCGACGCAGCTCGCGCACCGCACTGTCTGGTGTGGTGAACACCGGCAGCCCCAGCGCCTGCTCGACCGCGGATTGAGCCCGCGCCATGCTGAACTGGGCCAAGGCGATCACGTCGCAGCCTTGCGCCCGCAGGCGCTGGGCTGCGGCCACCACCAAAGCATCGTGCTCGGCGCCCTTGCCCGCGTTCAACGCGTCCATCGCCCCGTCGGCCAGCTCTGTGCACAGGTCGGTGCCATCGGGAAACTCGGCAAACATGGACGTGAGCGTGGGCGCGAAGGAAGCCACCAGGCCGATGCGGCCACCACCGTGCACCGCGCTCACTGCCGCTGCGATCATCGCTTCGTTGGGTTTAAGCACCGGCATCCGCGGACGGCGCGCGGCCACCGCTTCGATGCACCGGCCAAAGGCCGAGCAGGTGAAGAGAATCGCCTGCGCTCCGGAGCGCTCGGCATAGGCCGCCAGGGTCTCAAAGCGCTGGTGCATCTCAGCATCCAGCCCCAGATTGCTGCGCGCGAGATCGGCGGACAGGCTGTCGTCCAGCAGGTTCATGCGCTGGGCTTGGGGCCAGTCGCGCGCCAGCACGGCGTTGATGGGCTCGACCGAGTGCGCAAGCGCGTGAATCAGCGCAATGCGGATCACCATGGCCTCAGGCTGCCACAACTTGGCGCCGGCCGCGGGCACGCTGAACCACAATGATCAGCCCCAGCAAGACGAAGGCCGGGATGAAAAACCACTCCTTGGCGGGTCGGTCTGACGGCACTTCCAACGCGGTGACGCGAAAGCTCTGCTCGATGCCCAGCTTGTCGGCCTTGCTGCCGAACTTCACCGCCACCACCATCAGGTTGTCGCCGTCGGCCATGACGGTCAGGCCCGAACTGGCCAGCCGGGCTTTGACGTCGCCGGGCGCGCCGAGCGGGATCAGCACGCCCTTCTTGATCTCGTCGCCGTTCAGGTTCAAGCCTTCGATCCAGATCCGCTTGCCGGTGTTGGCTGGCGACTCAGCAATGAGCTGGCTCATGCGCTCACCTTTCACCTCGTCAAACGGCGGGTGAATCATGTCCATCCAAAAGCCTGGGCGAAACAGGGTGAAGCAGACCAGCAGCAGCGCTAGACTTTCGTACCAGCGGCTTCTGGCAACGAAATAGCCCTGCGTGGCCGCCGCAAACACCAGCATGGCGATCACCGCCGTTCCAGCCGTCATGAGCAGGTGCAGCGGCCCATCCAGACCAATCAACAGCAGCTGGGTGTTAAAGATGAACAGGAACGGCAGGATGGCGGTGCGCATGCTGTAGAAAAACGCGGTGACGCCGGTCTGGATCGGGTCGTGTTTTGCAATAGCGGCCGCCGCGAACGAAGCCAACCCCACCGGCGGCGTCACGTCGGCCATGAGCCCGAAATAGAACACAAACAGGTGCACTGCGATCAGCGGCACGATGAGCCCGCTCTGCGCGCCCAGCTCCACCACCACCGGCGCCATCAACGTGGAGACGACGATGTAGTTGGCGGTGGTTGGCAGGCCCATGCCCAAAATCAGGCTGATGACCGCCACCAGCACCAGCATCAGCATCAGGTTGCCGCCAGAGAGAATTTCCACCAGCTCGGTCATGACCAGGCCGACACCGGTCAGCGAGACGGTGCCAACGATGATGCCGGCGGCAGCCGTGGCCACGCCAATGCCGATCATGTTGCGCGCACCGGTTTGCAGGCCGTCGATCAGATCGCTCACACCGGCCTTGATGTCGGCACCGATGTTGGAAGCGCCACGCATCACACCCAGAATCGGTTTCTGGGTCAGGATGATGAACACCATGAACATCGTGGCCCAGAAGGCCGAGAGCGCGGGCGACAGCTGCTCGACCATCAGACACCACACCAGCACCACCACCGCCAGCAGATAGTGCAAGCCAGAGCGCACAGTGGATTTGGTTTCGGGCAGCTCGTACACCGGCGCATCGGGGTCGTCCAATTCCAGTACCGGCTGGCGCGAACCGATCCACAGCAGCCCAACGTAGGCCCCCAGCAGCAGCAGGCCGATCACCGGAATCGCCGCCTCGCCCAAGCGGTTCTTGGCAAAAGTGATCACGGTGTAGGTGATTCCAGCCAGCACGACAAAGCCGGCCACCGTCATCGCAAACGACATCAGGCGCTGGGCAGCGGTTGTTTGCTTACGCAGCGGCAGCCCCTCCATGCCGGCCTTGAGCGCCTCCAGATGCACGATGTAGAACAGCGCAATGTAGGAAATGATGGCGGGCAGGAAGGCGTGCTTTATCACCTCCACGTACGGAATGCCCACGTACTCCACCATCAAGAAAGCGGCAGCGCCCATCACCGGCGGCATCAGCTGGCCGTTGACAGAGCTCGACACCTCAATCGCGCCCGCCTGGTCACCCCGGTAGCCCACGCGCTTCATCAGCGGGATGGTGAAGGTGCCGGTGGTCACCACGTTGGCGATCGACGAGCCGGAGATGATGCCGGTGGCGGCTGAGGACAGCACCGCCGCCTTGGCCGGGCCGCCGCGCATGTGACCGAGCAGGGCAAACGCCGACTTGATGAAGTAGTTGCCAGCGCCGGCCTTGTCCAGCAGTGAGCCAAACAGCACAAACAAGAAGATAAAACCGCTGGAGACCCCCAGCGCGACACCGAACACACCTTCTGTCGTCAGCCACTGGTGGCTCATCGCCCGGTTCAGCGAGGCCCCTCGGTGCGCCAGCAGATCGGGCATGTAAGCGCCCCCAAAGGTATAGCCCAAAAACGTCAGGGCCACAATCACCATCGGCAGGCCCAGCACGCGGCGCGTGGCCTCCAGCAGCAGCCCGATGCCGATCACGCTGGTCCCGACGTCAAACGGGGTCGGCAGGCCGGGCCGCGTGGCCAGTTCGCGGTAAAACAAAAACAGATAGGCAGCACAAAACGCGCCGACCAACGCAAACACCCAGTCAAGAATGGGCACATGGTCGCGCGGCGAGCGCTTGCTGGCCGGGTAGGCCATGAACCCGAGAAATACCGCGAACGCCAGGTGGATGGAACGGCTTTCGGTGTCATTGAGCACAAAAATGCCCAGACTGAATGGCAGCGGTGACGCGATCCAGAGCTGGAACAGCGACCAGGCCACCGCCACAAAAAGCAGCAGGCGCTGCACGATCGGGCCGGGCTTTCGCGCGCCAGCATCTTTTTCCTGCACCAGCTGGTTCACGTCGACGTCGACGTCGGCTGGGCTTGCAGATTTTTTTGTCATAAGGAAGCTCCTCGGCCCTCTACCCCCCGGGATGCGGCGGCGCCCAGCAACCGGGCGCCTGAAAACAAACCACCCCATGGGCGGAAACCGCGCATGGGGTGGTCACAGAGTGCGAAATGAATTACTTCATCCAGCCCTTTTCCTTGTAGTACTTCAAGGCGCCAGGGTGCAGTGGCGCTGACAGGCCATCCTTAATCATGCCATCGGTCTTCAGGTTGCCCAGCGCTGGGTGCAGCTTCTTGAGATCATCAAAATTCTCGAAGACCGCTTTGACCAAGGTGTAGACCATCTCATCTGACTGCTTGGCAGAGGTGACGAAGGTGCCAAGCACGCCGTAGGTCTGAGCGGACTGGTCGTTGCCTTTGTACATGCCAGCGGGGATGTTGGCCTTGGCGTAGTAGCTCTGGCTGCTGGCCAGCTTGTCGATCGCTGGGCCGGTGATGTTCACCAGTTTTGCGCCACAGGTGATGACCGGATCTTGGATGTTGGCGCTGGGGTGACCCACAACGAAAAAGAAGGCGTCGATCTTGTTGTCGCACAACGCGGCACCGTGCTCGTCGGCCTTGAGTTCGGACACGAAGCCGAAATCGCTGGTTTTCATGCCGGTGGCCCCCATCAGCTCATCCACCGTGGAGCGGGTGCCCGAGCCTGGGTTGCCAATGTTTACCCGCTTGCCCTTGAGGTCTGCCAGGCTGTTGATACCGCTTTCCTTGCGGGCCAACAGGGTCAGGGGCTCAGGGTGCAGCGAGAACACGGAGCGAAGATCTGGCACCGCCTTGCCGTCGAATGCCTTGAGGCCTTTAAACGCGTTGTACTGGGCGTCAGACTGGGCCACGCCAAAATCCATGTCGCCGGTGCTGATGGTGTTGATGTTGGCCACCGAGCCGCCCGTGGATTCCACCGTGCAGCGAAAGCCGTGCTGGGCTCGGTCTTTGTTGACCAGGCGGCAAATGGCGCCACCGGCCGCGTAGTACACGCCGGTGACACCACCGGTGCCGATGGTCATGAATTTCTGTTGCGCCTGGGCGCTGGAGACGGGTGCCATCATGGCGGTGGCAGCGGCAATGGCCCGTGATCAAGCTGAAAATTTTTTCATGGGGTTCTTCTGCAGACGGGCTGCGTTGGGGACTGGACGAAACCGGCCTCGTAAGCCGGTGGCTGGCATCCTAAACGAATCTGTTTCTCACACCTTTGGTGACAGATCGGGGATTACTTCCCCCATATTCACATCGCGCGCAACCTCAGATCATGCGGCGATAACTGTGTCGATGGCGCGGTGCAGCTTGCAGACGATCTGCGCCAACGCGTCTTCGCAAGCGATAAACGCAGGCGCCAGTAACAGGTGGTCGCCGCAGCGCCCGTCTACCGTGCCGCCCATGGGGTAAACCATCAAGCCCTCAGCCATCGCGGCGCGCTTGAGCTGGACATGGAGCTTGCGCGCCGGATCGAACCACTGTTTGCTGGCGCGGTCCGCCACCAGCTCAATGCCCCAGAACAGGCCCCGGCCCCGGATGTCGCCCACATGGGGGTGGTTGCCGAAAGCGTGCTGCAGCAAACCCTGCAAAACCGCACCGCGCTCTCGCACCTGCGCCAGCAGACCGTCGCGCTGGATCACCCGCTGCACCGCCAGCGCAGCGGCACAGGCCACCGCGTGGCCGAGGTAGGTGTGGCCGTGCTGAAACAGGCCGCTGCCCTGGCGGAAAGCGTCCACCAGCTTGCCCTGCGCCAGCACCGCACCGATCGGCTGATAGCCGCCGCCCAGTCCCTTGGCGATGGTGAGCAGATCGGGCACCACGCCCTCTTGTTCGCAAGCGTGCAGCGTGCCGGTGCGGCCCATGCCACACATCACCTCGTCGAGGATCAGCAAAATACCGTGGCGGTCGCACAGTTCGCGAATGCTCTTGAAATAACCGGGCACGGGGGTCAGCACGCCGGCGGTGGCGCCGCCAATGGTCTCGGCCACAAAGGCCATCACGTTGTCGCCGCCCAGCCGCTCGATCCCATCCGACAGCTCGGCCACCAGCCGCTGACCGTACTGCTCGGGCGTTTCGTCGGCGCGCCGGTCGCGGTATTCGTAGCAGGGCGAAACGTGGGTCACATCTATCAGCAGCGGCTTGAACTGCGCACGCCGCCATTCGTTGCCGCCCACCGCCAGCGCGCCCAGGGTGTTGCCGTGGTAGCTCTGGCGTCGGGCGATGAAGTGCTGGCGCTGCGGCTGACCAATTTCGACGAAATACTGGCGCGCCATCTTGAGTGCCGCCTCCACCGCCTCCGAGCCGCCGCTGACGAAATAGACGTGGCTCATGCCGGCGGGCGCGGTGTCAACCAGCAGATCGGCCAGCTCCTCGGCCACCTCGGTGGTGAAGAAACTGGTGTGGGCGAAGGCCAGGCGGTCGATCTGCGCGTGCATGGCAGCGATCACCTCGGGGTGCCCATGGCCCAGACACGACACCGCCGCACCGCCCGATGCATCGAGGTAGGTCTTGCCGGCAGCGTCGGTCAGCGTGATGCCGTGCCCGCTGACCGCCACCGGCAGCGCGTGGTGCAAGTGGCGGTGAAACACATGGGTGGCGCTCGGGGGCGGCGGCAAAGGCAATCGGACGTTCATGAAAACTCCTTGAAAAAGCGTTGGCTAAAAAAGATCAGCGCCGGGCGGCAGTGCGGGTCCGGCGCGGGGGCTCGTCCCAGTACACGCGGTCGGCTTGCAGGCGGGCTTGGCGATTGGCCAAGCGCTGTATCACCGCCTCGCCACCAAGATCGCCGGCAGCGGCCATGAGTGTTTCGGCCAGGGCCAGGGCGCCGGTCATGGCATGAAAAAACGACGGTGATGCGGTGTCAAACAACAACACGCGGCCAGCCTGCTGGGCCAACGGTGAGAGCGGGCTGTCGGTCAGCGCCAGCACCGGCACGCCCTGCTCGCGCGCCCGCTTCGCAGCGGCGATGGTTTGCACGCTGTACGGTGCCTGGCTGATGACCACCAGCAAATCGTCTGTGCCGAGCTCGGCGATTTGGTCGGCCCAGGCGCCGGCAGGATCGACCGCAAGCGAGGTATTTGGGCGCAACCAGTCGCAGGTGTAGCGAAGGTGGTGGGCGATGCCAAAACTGGCCCGCAGACCAAGAAAAACCACCTGGCGCGCTAGCAGCAGCACTTGGGCCGCTTCTTCGATGCGCTGCGGCGAATTGCGAGCCGCCACCGAGGCCAGGTTGCTGATCTGGGCGCGTGCCAAGGCGCTGTCTGAAACCGTTGCAGGGGTCGGTGGCGCAGCCGAATCCACCGCGCGGCTGGCCTGAGCAGCCGAACGCGCCAACGCCGCTTTGGCCGGCCGGCGCATGGCGTCAAACCCGTCGAACCCCAACGCCTGCGCCAAGCGAACCAGCGTGGCCGGCGCCACACCCGCCGCGCGGGCCGACTCGCGCATGGACTGCAAACCCAGCTCGGCTGGGTGTGCCCGCACCCAGCGCGCGGCGCGCTGCAATTCGGGGCTCAGGTTGGCGAAATGGCCATCAAGACGCTGCGCGAGAAGTTGATAAGGCATAGGGTATGGCCATGATCCATTTGAATCATTGAAATTTTAATGATTCAAATGGATCCTGTCCAGCTCGATCCCTCATCAACCACCCCAAGCGGCCACTCAACCCGCCACCGGCTCCCGCTTGACCTGAAACCAGGCCGCGTACATCGCCGGCAAAGCCAGCAAAGTGAGCACGGTCGCCACGATCAGACCGCCCATGATGGCAACTGCCATTGGCCCCCAAAACACGCTGCGCGAGAGCGGGATCATGGCCAACACCGCAGCGGCGGCGGTCAGCACGATGGGGCGCATCCGGCGCACGGCGGCCTCCACCACCGCGTCCCAGGCCGGTACGCCAAGCCGGCGATCCTGCTCGATCTGGTCGATCAGGATCACCGAGTTGCGCATGATCATGCCCATCAGTGCGATCACGCCCAGCAGCGCCACAAAGCCAAACGGCCGATTCAGCAGAAGCAAGGCACCGGCCACGCCGGCCAGGCCCAGCGGGCCGGTCAGGAACACCAGCAGCGAGCGGCTGAAGCTCTGCAACTGAATCATCAGCAGCGTGAAGATGATGAACAGCATCAACGGCAGACCGGCAGCGATCGACGAGGCGCCTTTGCTGCTCTCCTCCACCGCACCGGCGACAACCACCCGATAGCTGCTGAGGCCGCGCTCGGCCCAGCTGGCGCTGATGGCCTGCATGGCCGGCAACAGCTCAGCGCTGACGGTGGCGCCCTGCAGACCTTCGACCACATCGCCCTGCACCGTGATGGCGTAGGTTCGGTTTTCGCGCCAGATCACGCCGGGTTCCCATTCGAAGGTCGGGCGCGCGATCTGCGCCAGCGGAATGCTCCTGCCGCTGGCGGTGGGCAGGTAGGCGTTGGCCAGGCTGCCGATGGCGTCGCGCTCGGCCAGCGGCTGGCGCAGCACGATGTCGATCAGCTTGTCGCCGTCGCGGTACTGGCCCACCGTGCTGCCGATCAGGAGCGTGCGCGTGGCCTGCGCGATGGACTCGCTGGACACACCCAGCGCGCGCGCCCTGGCCTGGTCCACTTGCAGCCGCATCACCTTGACCGACTCGTTCCAGTTGTCGTTCACGCCACGCGTGTTCGGACTCTCGCGCATCTTGGCTTTCACCTCGTCGGCCAGGCCGCGCAACACCGCTGGATCGGGCCCAGCCACGCGGAACTGCACCGGATACGGCACCGGCGGCCCGTTGGGCAGCAGCTTGACCCGACCGCGCACCTCGGGGAATTCGGTCGCCAACAGCGCCGGCAGGCGCTTGCGCAGGGACTCGCGCGTGGTCAGGTCTTGCGGCAACACGATGAACTGCGAGACGTTGGTTTGCGGAAAGATCTGGTCCAGCGGCAGGTAAAAGCGCGGCACGCCCGAGCCGACCCAGGTGGTGACGCTTGTCACGCCGGCCTCGCTCTCCAGCCGCGCCTCGACCCGCCGCGCGATCGCGTTGTTGGCGGCAAAACTCGCGCCCTCGGGCAGCCAGATGTCCACCATGATTTCGGGCCGGCTGGAGTCGGGGAAAAACTGTTGCTGCACCTTGCCCATGCCCACCACGCCGAGCGCAAAACTGGCAACCGTGAGACCAATCGTGATCCAGCGGTGCAGCACACACCAGCTCACCAGCGCGCGAAAGCGCATGTAAAACGGGCCGTCAAACACCTCGGTGGCTGGGCCCACATGGGGCTTGACCTTGAGAAGGCGCACACCCAGGTAAGGCACAAACACCACCGCCACGATCCATGACAACACCAGCGCGATCACGGTGACCGCAAAGATGGCAAAGGTGTATTCGCCCACGGTGGACTGAGCCAGCCCAATCGGCAGGAAACCAGCGGCGGTGATCAGTGTGCCGGTGAGCATGGGCATGGCGGTGGCGTCCCAGGTGAAGGTGGCGGCGCGCACCATGGTGAAGCCCTCCTCCAGCTTGCGCACCATCATCTCCACCGCAATGATGGCGTCATCCACCAGCAGACCCAGCGCGATGATCAGCGAGCCCAGCGAGATCTTGTGCAGCCCAATGCCCCAGTACCGCATGGCGAGAAAGGTGATCGCGAGCACCAGCGGAATGGTGACAAACACCACCAGCCCAGGCCGCATATCCAGCGTGTAGCGACGCCATCCGCGCCCGCCTTTGCGCCTGTGCAGGCCAAGCGCCAGAAAGCTCACCGCCAGCACAATCAGCACCGCCTCGATCAGCACCTTGACGAACTCGTTGACCGACTTCGTCACCGCCGCCGGCTGGTCCTGCACCTGCACCAGCACCATGCCGGCCGGCAGCGTGCGCTCGATGTCGGCCACGGCCCTGGTCAGCGACTTGCCCAGCGCGATGATGTCGCCGCCTTTGGCCATGGAAATGCCCAGCGCGATGCTGCGCTGGCCGTTGTGGCGCACCTGCACCTGCGGCGGATCGACATAGCCCAGGCCGATCTCGGCGATGTCACCCAGGCGTATCTGCGTGCTGTTGGCGGCGCGGATCGGCATCGCGCGCAGCTGCTCCACCGAGTTGAACGCGCCGCCCACCCGCACCTGCAGCGCGTCCTGCGTGGACTGAATGGTGCCCGCCGGCTCGATCGCGTTTTGCTGACCCAACGAGGCCAGTACCTGCGGCAGGTCAAGCCCCAGCACCGCAAGGCGTTTTTGCGAAATTTCGACATAGAGCTTTTGCGCCTGCACGCCAAACAGCTCGACCTTGCTCACGTCTTTTACCCGCAGCAGCCCTTGACGCACCTCGTCGGCCACCCGCTCTTTCTCCGACGACGAAAAACCCTCGCCTTGCAGCGCGTAAATGACACCAAACACATCGCCGAACTCGTCGTTGAAAAACGGCCCGACCACACCTTGTGGCAGCGTGGCACGAATGTCGCCAATCTTCTTTCGTGCGCCGTACCAGCTCTGCGGCACCTCAGCGGGTGGCGACGAATCCTTGAGCTGGAAGATGACCAGCGTCTCGCCCGGCTTGGAGTAGCTGCGGATCTTGTCGGCGTAGGGCACTTCCTGCAGCGCTTTCTCGATCCGGTCGGCCACCTGTTCGGCCATTTGTTGCGCGTCAGCCCCGGGCCAGTAAGCGCGCACCACCATGGCACGGAAGGTAAAAGGCGGGTCTTCGTCCTGACCGAGCTGGAAGTAAGCGGCCACGCCCAGCAACAGCAGCACGATCATCAAATAGCGGGTGAAGGCAGCGTGGTCCAGCGCCCACTGCGACAGGTTGTATCGCGATGACCAGCTCGCCGCAGCGCCTTCGGGGGTTTGATTTTTCATGCCAGCCTCACCGCGCGACAACAGCAAATCGCGTCACCTTCTGCTCCGGTGCCAGCACATGCACCCCGGCTGCCACCACCTCCTCGCCCAGCTTCAGGCCGCTGGCGATCACCGCTTGGTTGCCGTCGACGCCGGCCACCACCACTGGGCGCAGCTGCACCGTGCTGCTGCCCGCCTCAAACACCCAGACCGCAGTGCCCGAGGGGCCTTGCGCAGCGTTGTGCATCAGGGCGCTGGTTGGCAGCTTGATCGCCTGCGCCACCGCGCCGGTGGGCGCGGGCAGGGTCACGTAGGCGGTGGCACCCAGCGGCACTCGAGCGGCATCGGGCAAGGCCAGACGCACCTGGTAGGTGCGGGTGAGTGGATCGGCCGCAGCAGCGATCTGGCGCACCACACCCCGCAGCAGCTGACCCGCCGCCTCGGGCTTGATGCCAGCCGCTGTGGTGGCGCCGGCTGCCCACAAACGCACCTGCGCCACCAGGCCGGGACGCAGTTGGGCCAGCCGGTCTTCCGGCACCGCAAACACCACATCGCGCGCGCCATCTCGGGCGATGCGCAACACCAGCGCACCGGCCGCTACAACCTGCCCCACCTCGGCCTCCACCGCCAGCACCACGCCCGGCCCATCGGCCAGCAGCCGGGTGTAGCCGGCCTGATTGCCTTGCACCAAGCCTTGCGCCTGCGCCTGTCGCAGGCTGGCCTGGGCTGCCTGCAACGCAGCCTGGCGGCGCTCGATTTCGGCACCGCTTACAAAGCCCTGCGCTTTGAGGCCGGTGAACCGCTTCAAATCGGCCGCCGCCAGATCGCGCTGGGTCAGGGTTGCACTCACCTGGGCCTGCGCGGCCTGGCTGGCGAGGGCCAGATCGCTGCCATCGAGCTGCGCCAGCAATGTCCCGGTCTGCACCCGCTGGCCCACCTCAACCGGCCGCTGCACCAGCTTGCCGCCGACCCGAAAGCCCAGGCGCGACTCGGTACGCGCACGCACCTCACCGGCAAATTCGCTGCTCAAGTTCAGCGACTCAACGCCCACCGTCACCAGCTTTACCGCGCGTATCGGCTCCTGCGGCGGCTCGGGCTTGGAACAGGCCACCAGGGCCAAGGCAGCCAAACAGCCCAGCGCGGTCGAGTAAATTTTCATACGGGTTCGAGAATTGGAGGGCCGACAATCGCCGCTTTGGAGGCTGGGCGAAAGCCAAAAAAACGGCCTCAAATTAATGACTGGCCGGTTAGTAGCAAAAATTGTAGTGCAAACCGGCGCAAGACTAGGTGCCGATCGCATACGAAAGCCCTGTAATGTCCTATCTGTCACGCCGCAAAACGTCAGCACCCTGACAAGGCTGACACTTTTTGTCGCAACCCAAAACGCAGCACGACGAAGCAGCATTCCGAAGCGTCTGGGCACCGGCCTCGGGCGGTGTCATCGTTCCTGGATTGCGCATAGCCAACCGGACTGCCTGTGTGCCGCACCCATTCCCCTGCTGTTTTGATGCCTCTCGTTACGTTTCTCGCCGTGCCAATTCGAGCGCAAGCGCCGTGGCACATAGCGTGTGCGCTTTACTTGTTGAAAGCGCTCCCATGGCACTGCAATATGGCAAACGGGACCTGGAACCCCCAAAAGCGCTGCGCAGCGGCCTGAACAAGCGGTGCCACAGCGCCGCCACCGGCACCGTGGCGACGGCATGGCAAGCAACAGGCCAGACAGCCATGCCATCAGCAGCGCGAAATCCGCCATGTCGCTTGCCGCCTGATGCGGCCCTGAGGCGCCAGCGCCGCTTCACTTGCGCTGCGCGCAAGGTTGACCAGCAGATTGCCGTTCGACCGGCCCGGCCCGTTATCCTCCATGCATGTACGCCGGTTTTTTCGGGCTCCAGCACGCTCCCTTTTCGATCGCGCCCGACCCCCGCTATCTCTACATGAGCGAGCGCCACAGAGAGGCGCTGGCCCACCTGGTCTACGGCATTGAGGGCGGTGGCGGCTTTGTCTTGCTCAGCGGCGAGATCGGCGCCGGCAAGACCACCATCTGCCGCTGCTTTCTGGAGCAGATACCGCCGCACTGCAAGGTGGCCTATGTCTTCAACCCGTCGCTGACCGCCGACGATCTGCTGAAAACGATCTGCCACGAGTTCCAGGTTGAGGTGCGGCGCGGGGGCACTGGCGCGGCCACCATCAAAGACCACCTCGACCCACTCAACAGGTACCTGCTGCGCAGCCACGCTGCTGGCGAGCACAACATCCTCGTCATTGACGAGGCGCAAAACCTCACGCCCGATGTGCTGGAGCAACTGCGCTTGCTCACCAACCTGGAAACCACCAAGCGCAAGCTGCTGCAAGTGATTTTGATCGGCCAGCCCGACCTGCGCGAGATGGTGGCGCGGCCCGAGCTGGAGCAGCTGGCGCAGCGGGTGATCGCGCGCTTTCACCTGGGTACGCTCGACAAATCCGAAACCCGGCAGTACATCGCGCACCGCATGGCGGTGGCCGGGCTGCGCGGGCCGCTGCCGTTTGCCGACCAGGCGCTCGCACGCATTCACGCCGTGACCGGCGGTGTGCCACGGCGCATCAACCTGCTGTGCGACCGCGCGCTGCTGGGCGCCTACGCCAGCGGACAGCGCCAGGTAGAGCGCGCGGTGGTGGACAAGGCAGCAGGCGAGGTGTTCGAGTCCACCCGCGCCAGGCCCGCGCCGGCCAATCGGCGCGCGCGGCGGGCCCACCTGGTCACGCTGGGGCTAGGCGCCCTGGGTGGCGCCTTGACCGCTGCGCTGTTGTTCGGGGTCTGGACGCTGGGCCAACGGCCTGAACGGATGGCAAATTCCGGCGCCGCGTCCGCAGCGGCATCCGGGCCAGCCGCCAGCCAAACGGCAGTCCCACAGCCCACGCCCGTCCCCACGCCGCCCGCCTTCACATCCGCTGCCCCTTTGCCGGGTAAGGACACCGCGCCGCCCGCCGAAGCATCCCCACCCTTCGGGCCACCCCCGTTCGCCGACCTGCTGCAATCGGAGAATGCCGCGCTGCGCGAGCTGGGGCCGCTCTGGGGCCAGCCCCTGCCCGACGCCGACCCCTGCGCGCGCGCCGAGCGCGAGAAACTGCAATGCTTTCGAACCGGACGCATGACGCTCAACGGCCTGCGTCAGCTGGATCGCCCAGCCGCGCTCACGCTGCGCATGCCCGGCCAAGAGCGCGGCTGGGCGCTGCTGAGCGCAATCACGGGCGACAGTGTCACGCTGCAGGTCGGCAACCAGCGCTGGCGCATGCCCCTCTCCACCCTGGCCGACATCTGGCGCGGCGAGTACACCACCCTGTGGCGCCAGCCGCCGGGCCAGTCGGGCCGCCTGGGCAATGGCAACAGCGGGCTGCCCGCCGTCTGGGCCATGCAGCAGCTGGAGCGGCTGCAAGCGCGCGGCGATCTGCCCGCTAGCACGACCGGCTTCGACCAAAGGGTGCGCGCGTTTCAAAAGGCCAACGGACTGGACGACGATGGCATTGCCGGCCCCATGACTTTCATGCTGATCAACATCGCCGCCGACGTTGCCGAGCCGCGCCTGGGCAAGGCGTCAGCGTCCTGACCCCCCATGTCTTACATCCTCGACGCACTCAAGCGGGCCGACGCCGAACGCGAGCGCGGCCACCTGCCCGGCCTGCACACCCGCACCGCTCCCGAACCCGACACGCCAGCGGCCCGGGTGGGCGGTTTTGCGCAGCGCGGGGGGCTGTTCGCGCTGGGGGCACTGCTCGCGCTGGGTGCGGTGTTGTTGTGGTGGTGGCTGCGGGCGGCGCCCCTGGCGCCACCCGCCACGCTGGCGGTGGCCGCCGCCGCTCGGGCACCCGTAGCGGCGACCAGCCCGGCGACGGCAACGGCACCCATGCAGCCACCCGAGCCCAGCGGCGACCTCGTCAGGCAACCTGACATGCCAGTGCTGCCCATTCTGGCGCCCCCGCCGCCGCGGCGCACGCCCAAAGGGGCCGCGGCCCCTGCAGCCGCTGAGCCAGCCGCCACCGCGCAACGCACACCCGATAACGCCGTCTCCAAGCGGGCGTCCACCAAGCGGGCGTCCGCCCACGCCTTCGCATCACCCGCCACCCTGGCGGCGGCCCCGGTGACCAGTTTCGCCGAGCTCAGCCCAGACGACCGCGCCCGACTGCCTGCGGTCAACCTCAGCGGCTCCACCTACTCGAAAAATCCGGCCCTGCGCATGCTCATCATCAACGGCAAGGTGGTGCAGGAAGGCGGCGAAATCGCGCCTGGACTCACACTGGAGACCATCGCACCACGCTCGGCGGTGTTGAACCACCAGGGCCTGCGTTACCGCATCGGCTATTGAAAAAATGCCTTCTACATTTTTGCCCGACAACACCGTGCTCCACGCCCAGGCGCTGCACTTCGCTTGGCCCGGCCAGCCGCCGCTGTTTGACGGCCTCACCCTGGCGCTGGGACCAGGCGTGCACCTGCTGCGCGGTGAGGATGGCTGCGGCAAAAGCACCGCGCTGGCGCTGCTGGCTGGCGCGCGCGCGGCCCTGGGTGGCACGCTGACGGTGGCGGGCGTGTCGCTGCGGCAAGACCCAGCCACCTACCGGCAGGCGTTGTTCTGGATCGACCCGCAGAGCGAAGCGTTCGACTCGGTCAACGCACACGCGGCCTGGGCCGCGCTGGCGGCCCGCCATCCCACTTTTGACACCGCGCTGCTGGCCGAACTGGCCGAGGCTTTCGGTCTCACAGCGCACGCCCACAAGCCGCTTTACATGCTGTCCACCGGCAGCAAGCGCAAGGTGTGGCTCAGCGCCGCGTTTGCCTCAGGCGCAGCGCTCACGCTGATCGACCAGCCGTTTGCCGCCCTCGACGCACCCTCGATCCGCTTCCTGCGCGAGCTGCTTGTCGAGGCCAGCAAGCACACCAGCCGCGCCTGGCTGTTGGCCGATCACGCAGCCCCAGCGGGTATCGCGTTTGGCACCGTGCGCGACCTGTGAACCGGCCCCCTCACATCGTCAGGTCGGTCTCGGCCCAGAAGCGCTCCGCCGCGATGCAATTGCAAGACGCTGGCCAGCCAGGCAGCAGCAAGCTCCTGCTGCGCGCCCAAGAGCACAGGCTCGACGAAAAAAAATCCGTCACTGCGCCTGAGGCGCCGCTCAGACAGCGCATTGGATCGATCAACAATGCTGGCCGGGCGAAGGGTTGGTGTTCGGGCCCGCAGCGCTAGCAGGTCGCTCATGCCGCAGGGGCTCTGGTGTCGGTGCTGCCATTGGTCAGCTTGGCGCGCGCGCTGCGGGCCAGCGTCAGGCAGCGGTTGCGAGCCGCGTCCAGGCTTTTTTTCTTAGATTTCTTGCAGATCGAACAGGGCGTTGCGCGCATCCCGCGTGGCGCGAACCAAGTCGTCGAGCTTGATATACATGGCGGCCGTGTCGCGGTTCCGGGTGTTCTGGACCGAAAACACCGTCAGGCGGGTGAAGCTGGTGGCGCTGGTGTTGATTAACCGCTGCCGGGTGTCGCTGTAGCCAGCCAGCGGGCTGGTGACAAGCCAGACCAGGATCACCAGCACCGCCACACCGCCAGCTCAGGGAAGCGCGGGCAACCGCAAAAGTGGGCGGTGCCTTTGGCAAAGCGCCTGTACCAGGTGGTGTTCTTTGCAGGCGCTGGCCTGTCTTGGCGCTTGGCCTTGCGATCAAATCGGTCGCTGTTCGACCGCTGGCCGCGTGCACCGTGGAACTGACCGAGATTTCAGAGCGAGCCCACCCGATCGGCGCCCGGTGGGGTCACTATGATGGCCTTTGAGCCCTGTCCCGTTCGGTGTCGAAACCTTCCTCCATGGTCAACCCCCCTGCAACCCACGACCCCATCTGCACCGCACCCATCGCGGCCGACGTGGCGCCGCGCGTCCATTGGCAGACCGGACCCGACGGCCCAGTGCTGCGGGTGCAGGGCGAATGGACCGCTGCCCGGCTGGCCGATGCCCGGCTCTGGCACAGCTTGCAAGCCAGCCTGAAGCACCACGCAGAAGGCGCAACAGCGCCTCTTGCATGGTCGCTAGAAAACATGCAAGCTCTCGATCACATCGGAGCCCAGCTGCTCTGGGCGCGCTGGGGTCAGGCATGGCCAGCCAATCTCCAAGCGACCGAGGCCCAGCGCGCCCTGCTTGAGCGCGTGGCGCGCTTCACCTTGGAGATTGGCTGTGCGCCCCCAAGCAGCATGTGGCAGCGCTACCTGGGCCTGGGCGCTGGCGTGCTCAGCCTGCTGTCGCACCTGCACAGCTTCACCGGCCTGCTGGGCCAGCTGCTGCTGGATACGCTGCGTTTGCTGCGCGCGCCATCGCGGGCGCCCTGGCGCGACATCTCGGGGCATCTGTTTCGGTTTGGCGCCACCGCCCTGCCCATCACCGCGCTGGTTGGTTTTCTGATCGGGGTGGTGCTGGCGTACCTGAGCGCACAGCAGCTCAGGCGGTTCGGCGCCGACGCCTTCATTGTCGACCTGTTGGGTGTCTCGCTGGTGCGCGAGCTCGGGCCCCTGCTGGCCGCCATCCTGGTGGCGGGGCGCTCGGGCTCGGCCATCACAGCGCAAATCGGCGTCATGCGGGTGACCAAAGAGCTTGACGCGATGCGCGTCATGGGCATCATGCCGGGCTTTCGGCTGGTGATGCCGCGCGCGCTGGCGCTGGCCGTGGCGATGCCACTCATCAGCCTGTGGACCACGCTGATGGCCTTGCTCGGGGGCATGGTCGCAGCCGACATCGCGCTGGACATTTCCCCCACCTACTTCATGCAGGCGCTGCCTGGTGCGGTCGATCTGGCCAACCTCTGGCTGGCGGTCGGCAAGACCGCTGTTTTCGGCCTGCTGATTGCGCTCATCGCTTGCCATTTCGGCCTGCGCGTGAAGCCCAATACCGAGAGCCTGGGCAAGGGCACCACCGCCGCCGTGGTGACCTCGATCACCGTGGTGATCCTGGTCGACGCCCTGTTTGCGATCGCCTTCAAGGACGTGGGCATATGAGCACCGTGCCGGCTTCAGACCAGCCGCCTGCGGTGGACATCCGCGGCCTTTGGACGGTGTATGGCGGCAACAACGCGCCCGAATTCGTGGTGCACCGCGATCTCGATCTGTGCATCGCACAGGGCGAAATCTTCTCGCTGGTGGGCGGCTCCGGCTCCGGCAAGACCACGCTGCTGCGCCATATCCTGGGGCTGGAAACGCCCACCAAAGGCCAGCTGAGCGTGATGGGGCAACCCACCAGTCTGGCCGATCCCCGCACCGCAGCCAGCCGAATCGGCATGCTGTTTCAACAAGGCGCGCTGTTCTCCGCCTTCAGCGTGCTCGACAACATCGCCTTCCCCCTGTGCGAACTCAGCCACCTGCCACCCGAGCTCGCGCGGCATGCGGCGCTGGTCAAGTTGCAGATGGTCGGGCTGCAAGCGAAGCACGCCAGCAAGATGCCAACCGATCTCTCCGGCGGCATGGTCAAGCGGGTGGCGTTGGCGCGCGCCCTCATCATGGACCCACCGCTGCTGCTGCTTGACGAACCTACCGCTGGCCTCGACCCCGAGGGCGCCGACGGCTTTTGCCAGCTGCTGCGCGCCCTGCACAGCGAGCTTGACCTGACCGTCATCATGGTCACGCACGACCTCGACACCCTGCTCGAACTCTCCACCCGCGTCGCTGTGTTGGCCGATCAAAAGGTGGTGGCGGTGGGCACGCCACGTGAAGTCATCGCCACACCGCACCCGTTCGTCCAGCACTACTTTGGCGGTGGCCGTGGCCAACGCGCCATGGCCCTGCTCGACACACCGTCCACCGGCGCCGCCCAGCCCCAAGCAACACCCGCCTAAAGGAAAGCACCCAATGGAAAACAAAGCCCACGCCTTTGCCGCCGGCGCCTTCGTGCTGTGTGTCGCCGCGCTGCTGCTGGGTTTCGCTGCCTGGCTTTCACGCGACCAACAGGCGGGCGACATCTACGAGCTGTCCACCGCCGAGTCGGTGACCGGCCTGAGCGAGCAGGCCGCGGTGCGCTTTCGCGGCATCAACGTCGGCAAGGTCACCCACATCGGTTTCGATCCCCAGAACCAAGCCCATGTGTTGTTGCGTATCAGCGTGGCCCGGGATGTGCCCCTGACGCAAAGCACCTTCGCCACCCTGGGCTACCAGGGCGTGACCGGCCTGGCTTTCTTGCAGCTCGACAACGAAGGCGGCTCTACCGTGGCCCTCACCACCAGCAACAACGAGCCCACGCGCATCCCCTTGCGCCCCGGCCTGCTAAGCAAGTTTGCCGACCAGGGCTCGTTTATCCTGGAGCAGGTGCAACGCATCTCCCAGAGCGTGGGCGAGCTGCTGTCGCCAGCCAACCAGAAAGCCATCATGGACAGCGTGCAGGCCATTGCCGACAGCGCCACCCAGCTCGGCGCCGCGTCTCAGCGCATCCAGACCCTGCTGGACGCGCAGCTCGGCCCCGAGCGCACCGACATTCCTGCCCTGGTCGCCGAGACCCGCACCACCCTGCGCGCACTGCAACAGTCCAGCACCGACCTGAACACCACCGCGCAGGCCGCCATCGCCACCGCCACCGCGATCACCGCAGTCGCCACCAACGTGACCGCCCCCGACGGCCTGCTGCAGCGCCTGGCCGAGAGCGCCAACGCCCTCAACCAAAGCGCCCAGGCCATCAATGCCCAGGTGCTGCCCAGCGCGGTGCGGGCGGCGGAAAGTGCGGCCCGCACCGCCGACGCCGCCACCAAGGCCGCGCGCAGCGTTGACCGCGCAGCCAACCTGCTGGCCGACGAACCGCGCAGCCTGCTTTTCGGCACCGGCGGCGCAACGCCCGGCCCCGGCGAGCCCGGCTTCGCCGCGCCGCAACCCGCCAGCCGCTGAACCCAGCCAGCGACTCAGCCTCCGCACAGAACCAGGTCGAACAGCGCAAGCCCACCGCAACGCCACCCAGCAGCAAGGATTCCCATGCCAGTTTCGCCTCGCCGCCACCTATTTTCTTTCTGGCTTGTCGCTGCCGGGCGGCTGGTTGCCGCCAGCGCCACGCTGGCGCTCTCCGCTTGCGCGGTAACCCAGGCGCCTGCCACCAAAGCCGTCTATGACTTCGGCCCCGCTCCCTTGGCCCTCGCCGTCCCAGCTGTCAGCACACCTGCCTTCCCCGGCCTGTTGGCCCTGGCCGAGGTCGGCGCCAGCCCCGCGCTGGACAACACCGCTGTGCAATACCGCCTGGCCTACGCCAACCCCCAGGAACTGCGTCCCTACGCCCTGGCCCGCTGGTCGATGTCACCGGCCCGACTCATTCAGCAGCGCGTGCGCCGCGTCTTGAGCGCTCGCGGCCCTGTGCTCGCGCCCGGCGACGGCTCACCGGCCCACACCCTCAGGCTCGAACTGGAAGAATTTAGCCAGGTGTTCAGCGCGCCCGGCGCCAGCCAGGGCGTGATGCTGCTGCGCGCCACCCTGCTCAGAGGCAACACCCTGCTGGCGCAGCGCAGCTTCGGCGCCCAGCCGCCAGCGCCCACGGCTGACGCCAGCGGCGGCGTGAGCGCCTTGGCCGTCGCAGCGGATGCGGTGGCCAAGCAACTGGCCGACTGGGTGGGCGAGCACACGCGCTGAGGCGGCAGCGGGGGCCGCGTCTCGGCTGCAACGCGCTGACGCTGGGCGACACCGGCGTCAAGCTGCTGCGGCATGGGCAGCGGGCGCGCCGCGGCTTGCGACCCCTGCTCAGTGAAGTGCAGCCCGCTGGCAGAACCGTTGGGGCCAAGGCCTCAATGCGCCTGTCCTGAGCCTGTGCCTTGTTCGCTGGCGCGTCCGCAACGCTGCGGTGGTGCTGCGGTGCCGCGGTGCCACGGTTGAACTTGGCCAAAACGTTGTCGCTGGAGCGCAGGCTTTTTTCATTCTTGCTGGCATGAGGGCAGGTCGGTCGCACCGGTGCTGGGTTTCTTGTGCCGATGGGATAATTGAGGTCTATGAGCATCACCTACAAAGACGAGGCCGGCGTGAGCGGTATGCGCGAGGCGTGTCGCCTGGCATCGGAGGTTCTGGACTTCCTCACGCCCCACATCCAGCCCGGCACCACCACGCTGGAGATCGACCGCCTGTCGGCCGACTACATGAAAACGCAGGGCACGCGTTCGGCCACCATTGGCTACCAGCCAGGCGGTTACCCGCCCTACCCGGGCCACCTGTGTACCTCGGTCAACCAGGTGATCTGCCACGGCATTCCAAACGACAAGCCGCTGAAAAAGGGCGACATCATGAACGTGGATGTCACCGTGATCACGCCAGACGGCTGGTTCGGCGACAACAGCCGCATGTACCTGATCGGTGGCGAAGTGGCTTGCAGCGTGCAAGCGCGGCGGCTTTCCCAGGTGACATTTGATGCCATGTGGAAGGGCCTGCTGATGGTCAAGCCCGGTGTGCGCCTGGGCGACATTGGCCACGCGATTCAGACCTTTGCCGAGGGCAACGGCTTTTCGGTGGTGCGCGAGTTTTGTGGTCACGGCATTGGCCAGCGCTTTCACGAAGGGCCGCAGGTGCTGCACTACGGCCGACCGGGTACGTTGGAAGAACTCAAGCCGGGCATGACCTTCACCATCGAGCCGATGATCAACGCTGGCAAGCGCGACATCAAAGAGATGAACGATGGCTGGACCATTGTCACCAAAGACCGCTCGCTCTCGGCCCAATGGGAACACACGGTGCTGGTCACGCCGACCGGTTATGAGGTGCTCACCCTGTCCGCCGGCAGCCCGCCGCTGCCCGACTTCGTGACCGCCACCAAGACCTGAGCGGGTTGGCGATGTCGAATCTGGCGCCCATCCCAATCAGCCTCCCCGGCATCGCCACCCTGCGCCAGTGCTACCGCGACGACAAGGCGGCGCTGATGGCAGAGCTGGGTCTGGAGAGCACGTCGGCCCGGGGCATTCGCCGCGCCCTGCGCCGGCTCGCTCGCCTGACCGACCAGACTCTGCGCATGTTGTGGCAGCGCGCGGGCTTCAAGAGCGCCTACGCGCTGCTGGCTGTGGGCGGCTACGGTCGAGGCGAGCTGTTTCCGCACTCCGATGTGGATGTGGTGGTGCTGATGCCCGACGGCATGCGGCCCGAGGAAGACGACGTGCTCAGGCCGCGGCTGGAGGTTTTTATCAGCGCCTGCTGGGACGTTGGGCTGGAAATTGGCTCGGCGGTGCGCACCACCCAGGATTGCTTGGCTGAGGCGGCGAAGGACGTGACAGTGCAGACCTCGCTGCTCGAATGCCGGCTGCTTCGCGGCAACAAAGCGCTGTTTGACCGGCTGGTGCGGCGGCTGGACGAGGCAATGGACCCCAAGGCCTTCTTTATCGCCAAAACACTGGAAATGCGCCAGCGCCACCACAAGTTTGAGAACACGCCCTACGCGCTGGAACCCAACATCAAGGAGTCGCCGGGTGGGCTGCGCGATCTGCAGATCATCCTCTGGGTGGCCAAAGCCGCTGGCCTGGGCCGCAGCTGGGACGAGCTGGCCCGCAAGGGCCTGGCCACGCCGCTGGAGGCGCGCCAGATCAAGGCCAACGAGGCGCTGCTGAATCTGATCCGCGCCCGGTTGCACCTGCTGGCGCGCCGGCGCGAAGACCGGCTGGTGTTCGATCTGCAGACGGCGGTGGCCGAGTCGTTTGGCTTCAAAGCGCACACGCCGCCGCTGTTGGTGTCGAGTGGCGACGGGCCCGGTCATGCCAAAACGCCACGCACCGCCAAGGGTCTGCGCCGCGCCAGCGAGCTGCTGATGCGCCGTTACTACTGGGCCGCCAAGGCGGTCAGCCAGCTAAACGAAATTTTGCTGCTCAACATCCGCGAGCGGCTCAGCGACGAGCCCTCCGCTCAAGACCGGTTGCGCCCGATCAACGACCGCTTCTTCGAGAAAGGCGGCACGCTGGAGGTGGCCAGCGACGACCTGTACGAGCGAGAGCCCCACGCCATTTTGGAAACCTTTCTGCTTTACCAGACCACGGTGGGCATCAATGGCCTGTCGGCCCGCACCCTGCGCGCGCTTTACAACGCGCGCCCGGTGATGGACGCCGCCTTCCGCGCCGACCCGGTAAACCGCGCCGCCTTCCTGCAAATCTTGCAGCAGCCCGAGGGCATCACCCACGCGTTGCGGCTGATGAACCAGACCTCGGTGCTCGGTCGCACCCTTTGGGTGTTTCGGCACATCGTCGGCCAGATGCAGCACGACCTGTTTCACGTCTACACGGTGGACCAGCACATTCTGATGGTGCTGCGCAACATGCGCCGCTTCTTCATCGCTGACCATTCGCACGAGTACCCGTTCTGCTCGCAGCTCGCCGCTGGCTGGGACAAGCCCTGGATCCTCTATATTGCCGCCCTGTTCCACGACATCGCCAAGGGCCGTGGCGGCGACCATTCCGAGCTGGGCGCAGCCGATGCGCGCGTGTTCTGCCGCCAACACGGTATTGCCCGCGAAGACAGTCAATTGGTTGAATTTCTGGTGACGCAGCACCTGGCCATGAGCCAGGTCGCTCAAAAAATGGACCTGAGCGACCCGGATGTGATCAACGCATTTGCCCAGCGCGTGGGCAACGAGCGATACCTCACCGCGCTCTACCTGCTCACCGTGGCCGACATCCGGGGCACCAGCCCCAAGGTCTGGAACAACTGGAAAGGCAAGCTGCTCGAAGACCTCTACCGATACACCCTGCGCGCCCTCGGCGGCCGTGCCCCCGACCTGGGCGCGGTGGTCGAGGCCCGCAAGCGCGAAGCGCTCACCCTGCTCGCGCTGCATGCGATGCCGCATCTGGCGCACCAGGGGCTGTGGGAGCGGCTGGCGGTGAGCTACTTCATGCGCCACCAGGCCGACGAAATCGCCTGGCACACCCGCGTGCTTACCCGCGCCCTGGCGCAACACGCCGCGCGAAGTCGAGCAGCCAATACCACCCCGGCCGCACCCGGCACCGAACCCAGCGCGCCACCACCCGAGAGCGCCATTGTGCGAGCGCGCCTTTCGCCCGAGGCAGACGGCCTGCAGGTGCTTGTCTACGCGCCCGACCAGCCCGATCTGTTTGCCCGCATCTGCGGCTATTTCGACGAGTCGGACTTCAGCATCCTCGACGCCCGCATCCACACCACCCGCGACGGCCATGCCATGGACACCTTCCAGGTTGTCGCGCCCACCCTGTCTGACCACTACCGAGCGCTCACCGACATGGTGGAGAACGGGCTCGCGCTGGTGATCAACCAGCGCGGCCCACTTCCCCCACCCAGCAGAGGTCGGCTGTCACGCCGCGTCAAAAGCTTCCCCATCACGCCACGGGTCTCTTTGAGCCCCGACGACAAGGCCCAGCGTTGGCTGCTCAGTGTGTCCGCCAGCGACGGCTCCGGTCTGCTTTACAGCATCGCCCGCGTGCTCGCCAAGCACCACGCCAGCGTCGAACTCGCCAAGGTCACCACCCTGGGGGAGCGGGTGGAAGACACCTTTCTCATCAGCGGGCCCGAGCTGCAGGTGAATCGACGCCAGATCGAAATTGAGACCG
>Ga0209702_10002110_pt1 | contig 35803 bp, 37 predicted proteins | sample FRY01_FD_187210 | JGI IMG/M metagenome (GOLD analysis project Ga0209702, IMG submission 187210) | Freshwater microbial communities from Lake Fryxell liftoff mats and glacier meltwater in Antarctica - FRY-01 (SPAdes) (version 2) | ecosystem: Environmental > Aquatic > Freshwater > Ice > Glacier...
TGTTCAACCAGCGTCGAATAAGTCTAGAGCAGAAACACTCATTATTACCTAGACGATGTTATCTAAGTGGCAAGCAGCTTTGGTTTAAGCGATGCGAAGTAGTGCATTGTATGATTACAGGTGCTGGCGAACCACTGTTTGAAACATATTGGTGCGATCCTAAAGAATTCTTGTTGCACGAATTAAAGAGATAAAAAAAGGACCTTAAGGTCCTTTTTCAATGAGTAAACAAATTACTTTGTTTTTTTAGTCTTAACTGCTTTAATTGCAGGTGGTTTTTTAACAGCAGTTTTCTTAGCAGGTTTTGTTTCTGCAACTTTAGGAGCACGTGGTTTGCGAGGCTTTTTTTCTGCTACAGGAGTAGTAGATACTGCAAAATCTATTGGCTCTAAATCTAATGCTACTGAAACTGGATCAACTTTAGATTCAGTTACTGGTTGAACAACTTCGCTTTCAAGACTAGGTGCATCAATTTTATATAGCACTTCTACTGGGGGCACTTTTTCTTTTCCTAAAAAAAGTTCTTTTAAAAATTTTAACATGTTAATTCCTTATAATTAAAAAGATGAAATATTTACCTATAATATAATGTAGTTATAGGTAATATGGGCAGTTAACTAAGTTTTCATTATTGCCAAACTCTAAATAAATACTATTATAGAAAATTTATGCTACAAAAGTGGCAATTTTACCTAGAATAAATATGGTATAATGCAGAGGAAACCATGGCTAATCAACAACTAATTAATATCGGAAGTCAACCAAACGACGGAACAGGCGACAGTATATATGTCGCAATGCAAAAAATTAATTCTAATTTTAATGACATTTACACACTGTTGGGATTTGGTGCAGGATTTACATTCCTAAGAATGAAAGAGGCGCCTGCAGGACCTATGGTACCTGCAGCACTTTTACAAGTCAATTCAACAGGTAACAAATTTGAATACAAAACGCTTGTTGCCGGAACTGGAATGCAGATTCTATCAACAGGATCTTCAATTGTAATTACTAATACAAGTTCAAATTTAAAGTCAGATCGAAATCCTACTCTAGCAGCAGACTTACAAGGTCAAAATGCTTTCAGTCTAGTTAACATGGATAATCAAGGGCCGCATGCTGACTGGGATGCTGTTAGTAGAAAGTGGGTATATGAAAACTTTATTAACAGAGACGGTGTTACAAAATACGATAGCACAAGTAGTTTAGAATTTTTCTACGGAGGATTAAGTACTATTAGAGGTAATGTTTCTTTATTACCTCTTCCTACAAATCCTCAACATATTGTTAATAAAGATTACGTCGATAACCTAGTTGATCGCAGCGGTTATGCTAGTAAAACCAACTTCTATGTTGCAATGGACGGCGATGATGCAAGATTTGATTTACCTAGTAACAAAAGAGGTCGTGCGTTTGCTTATGCATTTAAAACTGTAAACCGTGCTGCTCGTGCTGCTGACCAATACATTAATGGCGGTGCAGTTACATTAGGACCATACCAAAAAACTATAACTCATGCCGAGGGTACATTTAAATCAGTTGTAACAGAAGTTACTACTAGCAGTGTATTAAGCCCTAACCTATTTGGTATTCGACTTAGAGTTGACTTAGATCCAAGTTCTGCAAATATTGGTACAGATCCGTTCATTAACAAAAGTATTTTTCCAGGAAACTACCTTGTTGGTGCAAGCAGTGAAGCAGTTGGTAGAATTGAAGCAATCGAATTAGACGACATCAATGGTTACGAATACTATCACGTTGCTCCGCATGATTATGCAGCACCATACAATGTTTCAATAACTCCGGGAGATTGGGAAAATACAACTGCTACTGTATTCACTCTAGGTGTAAGCGAGTGTATTGATATTCCAGATTTTTGGGTAGGTCAGAAATATGTTGTAACAAATGTTTCTTATAATATAATTTCATACGGTATTATTACAGATCTAACAACAACATATGATTATCAAGGTAATGCTTGCGATACTATTACTGTTGATTTTAGAAACGGTGTAGCATTAACTAGCGGTGTTACAATTGACGCTAACAAGTGGCATGTATATGCAGATGATTATGTGTTAAGTGAAGAACTAATTTGGGGTCAGAGACAGAACTTAAATCAGTGTACTATTATGATTGAGTCTGGTCAGCACGAAGATCAATATCCTATTAAAGTTCCAGAAAACTGTTCCATTCGTGGTGATGAATTTAGACGTAGTGTTATTAAACCTGCGCCATTGCAAGGAACTCGTTATCCAGGTGTTAGTAGTTCTAAATGGTCAAATACCTACTTTTATCGTGATGCACAAATTGATGGCATAGTAGTTACTCAGTTTAATACAGGAACAGATTATGCTTCGGCAGTTTCGATAACTGCTGATTCTATTAACAACGATCCTATCACTGATACAGTAACATTTACTTTAGCATCGGGCGTTGCTGACAGCAGTTGGATTGGTAAGATTTTTAAAACTAGCGGAAGTGCTGATGCTCAAGGCGAAGTTCGATCAGTTAACAACGATACTTTTGAAGTATCTCTTGCACAAAATACTGTTGATTATCAGAAAGAAATAAACGATTACACTGTGAGCGTTGATTCAATTGCATCAGGTGATTGGCATGTGTACGAACCATATCGTTATGGCTACCACTATTTAAGAGACGAAAGTCGTCCGTTAAATGTGTTAAACACTGTTACTAACTTAGGCGGACACAACTTTGCAGCATTGTCTTTAGAAGAAAACAAAGAATTTATTCAAGAAGAGTGTATTGCATATTTAACAGCAACTTTTCCAAGTTTATCATACGATCAAGATAAGTGTTATCGTGATGTAGGTATAATTGTTGATGCATTAATTTACGACATGCGCCAGAGCGGATGGACATGGTCAGTTAATGCTGCTGATAGTTATAGAAATGTTGCAGTAGTTAAGACAGCACAACTTACAGAAACGATTGCTGCAATTGAACATATATGGACTGTCGGTGTACAGGTTATTATAAATCAGCCATCATTACCAGTACTTAACACTAATGGAATAGATCAGACTATTGAAGAACTTAGGGTTCCGGAAGCCAGTTCAGGCGCTGTCTTAAAAGACTTGATTAACATGATGAAGGGTATTATTAATAATGATCCCGCATACAACCCGCCTAAGTATAACGACCAAATAGACGTATTCTTAATGAATGACGCTACCATCAATCGTTATATCAGTGCTCAAGGCCATGGCGGCTTTATGAAAGTTTTAGATCCAGACGGTCAAATACTTGCTAAGTCCCCGTACACTCAAACTGCATCAAGTTTCTCTAAGAGTAAAAATAGACAAGTGTTTAGCGGTGGTATGTTTATCGACGGTTTTGCAGGTAATACAGTTGCACAACCTGCATCAATAACAAACGATTCAGAAGGTTACCCAGTTAAAATTAATATTACGGCAACCGGCGGGCTAGGTCGTCCTAGCATTGTACCAGGTGCAGGGTATATTAAACCACAGACTCCATGTTTCTTTGTACACGAAGGTACAACATATGAAGTAAGTTTTATCGGAAATTATGACCCGACATTTGGTACTGGCATTATTAACTTAAACCCACTACGTGCAGGCGGTATAAGCGGTATTACTAATGCCGCAGGTTCTGGATTTAGAACAGGCGCTACTAGAACTATTCCTGTAAGATTTGGCAATCCGACAAGAGTAGGTGGCTTGAAGGCAACAGGTACTGCAACTATTAACAGTTCAGGTGCAGTTACCGGGCTTACTGTAGAGTTTCCAGGTAGTGGTTACGAAAATGGTGTTACTGCATTTGCAGACTCAGATGGTCCAAAGATTGTTATTGGTAGTGCTCGTATAAGTTGGACATTAGGAACAACTGGCAATATTACTGCATACACTATTATTGATGGTGGTGAAGGATATGCTGTCGGTACTGTTATTAATTTCTCAACTACTAGCGATACGGCGACTGCAACAGTTGCTACTGTAGATGCTAACGGTGCTATTACCAGTATTACTATTAGCAATGACGGCAGCGGATATGCTACTGATCCTTTTGTAACTTTCGGAACTGCACAAAACTATACTATCACAGTTAAGCCTGGTTTTAATGTAACTGCTGCGCATCCATTGCCTAGTGAAATTACATTAATTACTGCTGGTAACCGTTCTATGTTGGCAAACGACTTTACACAGATGAACGATTTAGGATACGGTATTTTCTCAACCAACGGCGGTTTAGTTGAAAACGTTTCCATGTTTACTTACTATTGCTACAGTGCGTACTATTCATCAAATGGCGGCCAGTGTCGTTCTATTGGAGGATCAACTTCATACGGTCTTAATGGATTAAAAGCAGAAGGTAGCGATCCGTTAGAAGTTCCGGTATCAGTTAAAAACAAATATGCAATGACACAAATTGCGTCAGTTGTTTCAACAGGAAAGTATACAAACAGAGCAGGCGATTTTACAATTTATATCGATGGGTTAGATTATCCTCCGTTACCACAAAGTCAATTGGAAATTAACCACAATGGTGAAGTAACGTTATACAACGTCAAAAGTGCAACACAAGATGCTGACGACGAAACAATTTACAGTCTGTCAATTGATAACGGACAAGGTGAAGGGTTAACATTAGCAGTTGCAGATAATGCCGAAGTTACTGTTCGTGTTTATTACAATCTAAGTTTGTTAGATTTAAATGCAGAAACTCTAAGTCGTCCAAGTACTGTATTGACATTTGACGAAGATCCTAGTAATGTATACAGAATTTTAAGTTATACAGACCAAGGTGCAGATACTGCTCTTGCAGAAGGCGAAGCACCGTATAACTATATTCCAATGACTCCTTATATCGATGGCAGCGGACGATATGCACAAGGCTTGGGACAAATTACTATTACCGGCGGTGGCAGCGGATATACTCCGAGCAGTACAGTAGCCGCTGTAATTCCTGCTCCAAGTGTTGCAGGTTCTGCAACAGTTAGCGGTACGCAAACTGACACTGACTTAGTGACAATTTCTGGTGCTGCTAATACCATAATGATTGGTAGTCAGGTTAAGGTAGGCGGAGTTGATCCTGCAGGCGGTCCTACATATGTTATTTGGGTAAATGCTGCACAGACACAAATTAGAGTAAGTACTATTAACAATTGGGCTAGCGGTGCTAGTCTAACATTCCCAGGTGTGCAAGCAGTTGGATACGGTGTAACTAATGCATCTGGTGTTATTACTAGTTTAGTTCTTACTACAAACGGTGCAGGTTATGCGGCTACTACTGTAAGAAACATTACGTTTGCTAGCGGTGCTGCAACTGCTACTGCTTATGCAGACGGTATTGCTGGTACAAAATGGATTAAAATTGCAGAAATTGACCCTACTGATGAGGCTAGGATTGATTCCGGATTAACAGCAAGTACTCCTTATTACTATTACTTTGGTTTCGAAGGCGACATTTATAAGATTTTAGATTATAAGAGTGCAATCGAAACTGGTAACGTATGGGGAGAAGTACAAGTTGAGCGTGCTAGTGATAGCGCAGCATTACAAATCCAGATCCTATCAGCAAGTTTGCAAGCAGGTATTACATCAAACCAAGATGGTAGTGTAACATCACGTATTTCAACAATGCGTGTAACAGGACACGACATGCTGAACGTTGGTACTGGCGGATATGCTGACAGTAAGTATCCTAATGATTTATATGGTCCTCCAAATAATCCACCAGATACTGCATTAGAAGTTCAAGAAGTCGGAAAAGGTCGTGTATATTATACAACAACTGATCAAGACGGTAACTTCAAAGTTGGTAAGTATTTCTCCGTTGATCAAGGTAGGGGTACAGTAAGTATTAGTGCTCCGATCAGTTTAACAAATGTTGACGGTATTAGTTTCAAACGTGGCCAAACTTTAGTACAGGTATTCAGTGTCGACGGCACAATGGGTGGCAACAGCAATAACAGTGTACCAACAGAACGTGCAGTACAAAGTTATGTAAACAATCGTTTAGGCTTAAACAGAAACAATACCACAGCAGGCGTTGTTCCTATTGGTAGCGGGTTCTTAGACTTGGGTGGCGTTCAGGAAATGGATGCTAACATCAAGATGGGTGCAAATAGAATCACCGGAATGGCTGATCCTATAAACGACCAAGACGCTGTTACTAAGAAGTATGTTCAAGATACTTATGTAAACACCAGCGGCGATACAATGGTTGGTCCATTGTATACTAGAATAATGCAGCCTACTGCTGATAACACCTATTTCTTAGGTACAGCAAGTGCTAGGTACAGCGTTGTAAATGCAGTTACAATAAACGGTACTACAGTAAATGCAGTTACAATAAACGGTACTACAGTAAATGCCAATAACTTTAACGGAACTGCTACAAGAGTATCAAACAATTTAAGTTTAGGTGTATCAGGAACCGGTCTAAGCGGAAGTGCTACATTTGATGGTGCATCTGCACAGACATTTACTGTTACTAGTAATGCTACTAATGCAAACACAGCAAATACAATTGTTGCAAGAGATGCTAGTGGTAATTTTGCTGCTGGTACCATTACATTAAACAGTATTACTAAGAGTGGTACTAACGGCGCTGGCGACATAGGTCAAACTGATAATAGATTTGCTACCGTGTACGCTACAACATTTAGTGGAGTTGCTGTTACTGCTAGATACGCTGACTTGGCAGAAAAATATTTACCAGATGCAAAAATGACTCAAAGTACTGTTGTAGTATTTGGTGGTGAAAAAGAAATAACTAAATCATCCGGCTACATGGATCGTAGGGTAGCAGGTGTTATTTCTACAGATCCTGCTTACAAAATGAACAGTGAACAAGAGGGCGGAGTTTACGTTGCTCTACAAGGTCGTGTACCGTGTCGTGTAGTTGGCAAGATTAGAAAAGGTGATATGCTTGTTACTAGTGAAGTACACGGTGTTGCTACAGCATCTGATAATCCAGTAATGGGGTCCGTAATAGGCAAAGCATTAGAAAATTATGATAGCCAACATGTTGGTATTATTGAAGTTGTAGTAGGGAGAATTTAATGGCATTTTTATATATTAACACTGGTACAAGTTCGAACAAAGGAGACGGTGATACTCTGCGAACTGCTTTCCATAAGATTAACACTAACTTTAGTCAGATAGGAAACGAAACTACTTCGACAGTTACTATTACTGATAATAGTGATGTTGCAGTAGTTGATATTAAAGTATATCAAGGAAGTTTTGAGTTACCAGTAAGTCCTGCTACACATGCTCCGTTGTTTAGTTTTGATACTGCAATTCATAGAAGCGCAAGCATTGATATATACGCAGAAGATACTATTGCAGGAACACAAGATTCCGGTAGTAGTTACATGGTAACATGGAATAGTACAACTAGTCATGTGCTAGGAACAGGCATCGTAAGCCTAAGTCAAAATGGAACTACTAGAAATGCATTGTGGGATTTAGATACTGATATAGTAGACAATGATTTAAGAGTATTAGCAAACAATGTATCTGGTACTACAACTAGTAATGTTATTTCGTGGAAAGCAAAAGTAAGTTTATTTAGGTTATAAAAATGGCGGCACCAACATGGTTAACAAAGGCAGGTCTATTAGGTACAGTAACGGAACGAACAGCCGTAACGATTCCGTTTGCAGCAAGCGGGTCTGATACTACCTTTACACTTCTTTCGGGAACATTACCTAACGGCCTTGTTCTAAAAGTATTAACGACTGCAACAAGTACAGCAACTACGGGTTACATAACCGGTAATCCTATGAGTGTTCCAACAAAAATAAGTTCGGAATTTGTCATTCGGGCTAGGAATGATGTTGGAATTTCAGATAGAACGTTTGTGCTAGACACTATAGGAACTACTGCTCCTATTTGGGTAACGCCGGCCGGTTATCTTCCAATAGGTACAAGCGGAGAATGTTTCGGTGTTAACCGTCATACTGTTGATTATCAATTATATGCATTGCCGAATATATTGTTTGAAAACATGAAGATGCGTTATTATATTGCAGATGGTGACGGACAAATTCCTAGAGGACTAAGGCTAACAGAAGACGGACGCATTATTGGTACTATTGACGAGATTACTGTATCAGAAGAATATGGCGCAGCAAGTAGTGCAGGGTACGACACTGAGTTTTATGATAGATATCCATATGACAGTGCTGTAATTATTGGTGATATTCCCACAAGACCCAAGTTGCTTAAAAAAATATATCAATTTTATATAACAGCAACTGATGGTTATGAAATTTCTAGAAAACAATTTAAAATTCAAGTATTAGACCATAACAGTTTAAGAGGCGACACTTCTTATATTTCTTCAGATGCAGAATGTTTTCAAGCAGGCGATAGTTACTTGTTTACTCCAACTTGGTTAAGTCCTGCTAACTTAGGTATCCGTCGTGCTAATAATTATCAAATAATTGATCTTAAAACATACGATCCTCATCCTGCAATTGGCACAAACGAATGGACATGGGATACATTAACAGTTAATCCTGAAATAAGAGTAGAAGCAGACACACAAGCAAATACCGGTCCAGACGGGTTTGAAGTAGTAATGCGTGGAGTTGTAGACACGTATGCATATTTGCCTGCGGCAATACAAGGTGATTTATATCGAGTGTCAGATGAAAATACTAATTATGTATTTGACGGCACAGATTGGATTTCAGCAGATTTTTATCCTAAGTATAATAGAGCAGGAACATCAACAGTTCATATTAAAAATTTAACCAGTTTACCTCAGGTAGGTCATCAGTTTAGATTAGACAATTATTTAGAAAGCGCATTAAACACTACAACATATACAATTAGTTCAGTAACAGGAACCACAACAAGTTGTCAAATTGGTATACGATACAATGATCGATTAGTAGATGATGTATTAATTTATGATACAATTTTGTTAGATAACATTTCAGACGGAACTGTTTTTTACATAGGTACTGCTAGTGAAAAGCCCTTAGGGTTTAACCTAAATCCAGAGACTGGTGATTTGTATGGACAAATTCCATACATACCTGCATATAACTTAGATTATAAGTTTACCATTAGAATGATTAAAAATGATGTTAAAACTGGAGATACAAGTTATTTAGATAGAGTATTTCAATTAAGGTTGCAAGGAAGTATCAATACAGATTTGGGATGGATATCTACTGCAACAATTGGCACTATAAGAGCAGGATTACAAAGTGAGTTGTTTGTAAAAGCAGAACATGAAAATTTTCCTGATCTAGACATTCAATATAAGTTAACTTCCGGAGAATTACCTAACGGATTAGAATTTAAAAATGATGGTAGCATTGCAGGCAAAATACCATACGGCGGATTAACTGATGTAGATGCCGGCAATTTTACAATTGACAGTGATAATACAAAAATAGATCGTGCGTTTACGTTTACTGCAGAAGCAACAAATGCATATAGGCTTGCTACTATTGATCAAACATTTACTATTTTAATAGATGATAATGATAGAACTCCTTACAGTTCTGTCTATATTCGTCCGTTTATGAATAGAGATCGGCGTAAGAGTTATAGAAACTTTATTAATAGCACTAACATCTTTAATGAAGATGTGCTATATCGTCCTGCTGATCCAGCATTTGGTCTACAAAAAGAAATACGAATGACCATTGAATATGGTCTAGAAAGATTAAACCTTGCTGAATACATTATAGGATTACAATATTATTTTTACAACAAGAGATTTTATTTTGGTGCAGTTAAAACTTTGCCTGCAGAGGACGAAAAAGGCAATTATGTATATGATATTGTATACTTAGATGTGATCGACAATCAAATAAACTCAGCAGGTAAAAGTCCAGATAGTATAAGTTTTTTAATTAATTCACAATTAGTTGATTTATATTCTGACAGTACAGTCAATTGGCGAAATAGTTTAGAAAGTATTCCTATTTACGGCGATGTTATTAAAACTGACGAATACTTACGTCCGAGATTTATGCGTACTGTACAATCAATTACAGGTGCTCCTTTGGGATTTATTAAGGCGGTTCCTATTGCATATATAAAACCTGGAGAAGGTAAAAACATTGTTCGTAAGATACAGTTAAGTGGATTTGATTTTAAACTAATGGACTTTGAAGTAGACCGATTATTAATTGATCAAACCTTCGATTACGATGGCGATAAATACCTCAAGTTCCCAATAAAGAATATTGATGATCCGCAGACATTAAACGTGTTAGCAGGCCCAGACGGTATTATCATTCTTGACGAAGATGGAAACGAACTTTTAGTTGAATAATATATGAGTACCATAAGCAATTTACCATCGTTAACTACAGTTACAAATGATGTTTCTCTGATAGCAGCGCAGGAGGGGAAAACATATCAAACTACTGTAGGCGACTTAGGAACATTCTTTAGTAGAGAAACTGCGGTAGGTGCAACTGGTGCCACTGGACCAATTGGTCTAAGAGGAGCAACAGGAAGCGGCGCAACTGGTGCTACTGGATTAGTAGGTCCTGCAGGAGTTGATGGTGCTAGCGGTGCAACAGGCCCAAAAGGTGATAGAGGCGAACCAGGCGCTACAGGCGAACAAGGCATTGCAGGAACGGCGGCGGCTCAAGGTGCTACCGGATCTACAGGTGCAACTGGTGCAACTGGACCCTTAGGATCTACAGGCGCAACAGGTCCTGCAGGTGCAACTGGTGCAACTGGACCCTTAGGATCTACAGGAGCATTAGGAGCAACTGGTCCGCAAGGTATTCCGGGCACTGCAACTTATGCAGGTGGTACAGGGTCAACCGGATCTACTGGTTCTACTGGCCCTGTAGGCAATGACGGCAATGACGGGGCTACTGGTGCAACAGGGCCGCAAGGCATTCAAGGCATTGCAGGAACTGCGGCATTGCAAGGAGCAACAGGTTCATCTGGTGCAACTGGACCTCAAGGAAATATAGGAACAACAGGTGCTACTGGACCACAAGGAATTCCAGGTACCGCAGCAGCACAAGGTGCTACAGGTGCAAGTGGAGCAACAGGTCCTGTGGGCGGGCCAGGTGCAACAGGTGCTTCTGGATTACAAGGATCAGAAGGCATACCAGGACCACAAGGAAATATAGGCGCTACTGGTGCCAGCGGTGCTGACTCCACAGTACCAGGTCCACAAGGTGCTACTGGTGTTCAAGGTGCTACAGGTGCTGGCGCTACTGGAGCCGAAGGTATACCAGGACCAGATGGTGCAACAGGCGTAACGGGGCCTACTGGCGCTACTGGAGCAGGTGCTACTGGTGCTACTGGCATAGGATCAACCGGTGCAACAGGTAACCAAGGAGAGCCAGGTGCTACCGGAGCAGGTGCTACTGGTGCTACTGGTAATCAAGGAGGCACAGGTGCTACTGGTGCGTTAGGTGCAACAGGAGAACTTGGTGCAACAGGTGCTACTGGACCTCAAGGTATTCAAGGTGTGAGCAATGTGCCTGGTGCAACAGGAGCAACTGGCCCAAATGGACCGCCGGGTGTAAGTACTGAAGGCGGGACTGGCTCAACAGGCGCTACAGGATCAACTGGCCCGCAAGGAGAACTTGGTGCGCAAGGCGAAATTGGTGCTGATGGCGCTTTTGGTGCTACTGGTGCTACTGGTTTATATGTAACTACTGCAACATTAGTCGACGGTAATATTAATTTAGAGTTTACTTTAAATGATAGTACTACAATAACAGTAGGGCCTATAACTGGCGCAACTGGTCCAACGGGTTCAACAGGTGCTACTGGTCCAGAAGGAAATTTTGGTGCAACTGGCGCAACAGGGCCCGACGGAGCAACTGGCGCTGATGGTGCTACCGGTGCTACCGGACCTTCAGGTGCAACTGGTCCAGATGGTATTCCGGGATCATTTGGGGCTACTGGATCTACTGGCGCAACTGGACCACAAGGAAGTGCTGGTGCAGTAGGTGCATCCGGAGTATCAATTACAACTGCTAGTATAATATTAGACGAATTAGTCTTAACGTTATCAAATGCAACTGATATAGTTGCAGGTAATGTTAGAGGTGCAACTGGACCAGCAGGTCCGTCAGGTGCAACTGGACCAGCAGGTCCGTCAGGTGCAACTGGTGCTGCTGGTACTGAGGCCAACACATTACTAGTTACAAGCACAACTGCTAGTACATACTATGCGGGGGCACAAGAATTAAATATCGGAAGTACAGTTGTAGCAAGAGATATAAACGGAATAATTTATGGTACAGCAACATCTGCACAATATGCTGACTTAGCAGAAAAATATCTAACAGATCAAGAATATGATGTAGGTACAGTAGTAATGGCAGGCGGGGACCGAGAAGTAACTGCTGTGAAAAATAATGATTGTTATGCAGTAGGTGTTGTATCTGAAAAACCTGCATATAGAATGAACGAAGAATTAGAAGGCGGTACATTTATTGCTTTAACAGGGCGTGTGCCTGTTATGTTAGCGACATTTGTAAGAAAAGGTGACCCCATTTATCCTTGGGGTGACGGTAAAGGTACTAATGTACCAAATAGTCGATCACCATTTGCATTTGCTTTAGAAGACGGTGGGCCCGGTTTAGTGGAGTGTTTAGTTAAATGAGTACCATAAGCAATTTACCAGTATTAACTACTGCAACGGGAGAAACAATAGTTCCTGCAATTGACACAAGCGTATTAGGTGCAAGGCCAACAGTTCAAGTAAGTTTAGATACAATAGCAGAATATATTCTAACACAACAAAATATTGCCACTACATCAACGCCCGGTGTTGTTATTGTAGGCAATGGATTAGAAATAGATAGTACTGGAACTATATCAGTAAGTTTAGATGTGTCAGGAGCCACTGGCGCAACAGGTATTCAAGGTGCTACTGGAGCAACCGGCTTGCAAGGTTCAACTGGTGCTAGACTAACTGCTGTAATTTCAATTGTTAAACCTGCAGAATCTACGGCAGGTGACATGTGGCTAGACGTTGGAAACTCGGGACAATTATTAACATACAATGGCAGTATTTGGGTTGCAGCAGCACCTGGTGGAGCCATAGGAAATAATGGTGCTACTGGAGCAACTGGACTGCAAGGTATTCCGGGTACTGCGGCGGCATTAGGTGCAACTGGTTCTACGGGTGCAACCGGAGCACCAGGCGCAACTGGAAGTTTAGGTGCAACAGGGCCGCAAGGATCAGTAGGTTCTACAGGTTCTACAGGAATAGGCTCACCGGGTGCAACCGGAAGTTCAGGCGCAACTGGGCCAAGCGGATTAAATGGCGTGGACGGAGATCCGGGCTCTACTGGTTCAACTGGACCACAAGGACCACAAGGAACTCCGGGTGGTGCTACTGGACCACAAGGTTCAACTGGTGCTACAGGATTCCCCGGTATAACTGGAAATGAAGGTGCTACTGGTGCTACAGGAAGTGGTGCTACAGGATTAACTGGTTCTCAAGGAGATCAAGGAGCAACTGGAGTACAGGGATTAACAGGTTTAACCGGTGCTACCGGTGCAGGTGCTACCGGTGCAACCGGTATTGGTACTCCAGGTGCTACTGGTGCAGGGGCAACAGGTGCTACTGGTCCACAAGGAGAATTTGGGGCAACAGGAGCGGCAGGATCTGAAGGTGCCACGGGTGCAACCGGTTTAGACGGTCCAGCAGGAGCAACAGGTGCTGATTCAACAATTCCTGGTTCTGCAGGTGCTACTGGTCCGCAAGGTCCAAACGGGCCCGACGGATCAACTGGTGCTACCGGGCTAGGAGCAACAGGTGCTACTGGTCCGCAAGGAAACGACGGGAACATTGGAGCAACAGGTGCTACCGGTGCGCAAGGATTTGGTGCTACCGGCGCTACTGGATTGACGGTAACTGGTCCACAAGGAGAATTTGGTGCTACCGGCGCTACTGGATTGACGGGATCTGTTACAGTAACTAGTAGCGCACAGACTCCTACTTCTACAGGAAATCCGGGCGAAATTACTTATGATAGTTCATATATGTATGTTTGTGTAGCAACTGACACATGGATAAGAACAACAATAGACACAACCTGGTAATAAATTATGGCAATAAGTTTTCCAAACGATCCTAACAACGGCGACATATATACATATGATGGCTACCTTTGGGTTTACAATTCTACTTCAACTGCTTGGTTAGCAGGGCCACTACCTGGAGGTGCTACCGGCGCTACTGGTCCAGGAGGGGTCGGAGCAACTGGTGCAACCGGAGTTACTGGTGCTACTGGAATTCCAGGTACTGCTGCACTACAAGGCGGCACAGGTGCTACAGGTGCCAACGGCGCTACAGGGTTAACAGGTGCTACTGGTTCTGGAGCCACTGGTGCAACAGGGCCGCAAGGATCAACTGGTCCACAAGGGTCAACTGGAGCACAAGGAGTTGGTGGTACAGGTGCTACTGGAGCACAAGGTGCCACTGGCTTAGATGGAGCAACTGGACCTGCCGGTTCTACTGGTGAACAAGGTATTCCAGGAACCGCAGCAGCACAGGGCGGCACAGGCGCTACAGGTGCTGACGGGGCGACTGGGCCTGCCGGGGCGACTGGAGCAGGTGCTACAGGCGCTACTGGAACTAATGGATCAAATGGTTCTACTGGAGCGACTGGTCCAGCAGGTTCCACAGGACCTAGTGGAGTTGGATCGACAGGTGCTACTGGACCGACTGGTGCTACTGGCACAGCAGGTGTAAGTAATGTGCCAGGTGCTACTGGACCGACTGGTGCTACTGGTGCTGCTGTATTAGTCGGCAATACTTATACTGTTCAAACTCTATATGTAAACACATTGACAGTATCATCAGCAGGCGCTGCAAATATTGTTTCTGGTAATGACTTAAACTTATCAGCAGTAGGCAATGTCAAAGTAAACAGTCCGTTTATTCTTTCTACTTGCACAACTTCAACATTAACTACACTGTCATTAACTACTACTCCAGGTGCTATGATGTTTGCAATAGATGCTGTCGGAGTGGCGCAGCCAGTTTATTTTGATGGCACTTATTGGTGGACATACGATAGAACAAGGATTTACTAATGTTGCACAAGTTTTATGTTGTTGCAGAAGATGCAATTAGTAAAGACTCTTTAAAACAAGAATTAGTTTCAGATACAGGGGACGAAGCAATACCTACAAGAACAGTAGATATTGTAGACGACATGCCGCACAGCAATCATAACTCCGCGGTGTTACTAACACAGGAAGAAGCAGATGCATTGTTAAGCGATTTACGAATTGTAGATGTGCATAGAGATCCTTACGAATTAGGTGTGCAAAAAAGTCCATTTGGTATTAGACCAGGCAATTATAGTAAAAGTGCTATAGCAAACACTAATAATAAAAACTGGGGACTCCTTAGGGCTGTAAGCACAACACACAATTTTGGACTGAATACAACTATAGCAGCAAATGTTCCGTTTAACTTAGATGGTACAGGCGTTGATATTGTTGTTATCGATACAGGAGTAGAACCTAATCATCCAGAGTTTGCAGTCAATACAGACGGTACAGGCGGTAGTCGTGTAGTAGATTATGACTGGTCACAGCACGGCATCATGAGTGTTCCTACTGGAGGATTTTTGGGTGACTGTGACGGACACGGTAGCAATTGTGCAAGTATTGCAGGGGGTAATACATGCGGTTGGGCCAAAGGGTCTGCCATTTATACTCTACGTTCAGTAGGGGACGGTACCGCTGGTCCCTATACAGATATTACAGACGGAAGAACATTGGCATTGTTGGACGATTTTCAAATTTGGCAAACTCTACGAGCATGGCATAACTCTAAGCCTGTAGACCCTGTAACTGGTTACAAACGTCCTACTATTGTTAATTGTAGTTTTGGATTTAACATAACCTATAGAGATGTAACCAACATTAATTATAGAGGAAGTTTAACCGGAGCAACTACTACAACTGTTGCATACGGTACTATAGGAGTTCCAGAAGGCGGCAGCGGTGTTCATGGATATAGGTATACTGCAATAGATGCCGAAGTTGCTGCTACTATTGCTGTTGGAATTATAGTTGTTGGTGCTGCCGGAAACGATCGTCATAAAATAGATGTGTTAGGCGGAGCAGATTATAATAACTATTGGACAAGTTCTTACTACGGAAGTAGTTTTTATTATCATAGAGGTTCGACTCCTGCTGCAACATCGGGAGTAATCACAGTAGGATGTATTGCAGCAGTTGCTACTAGTAATCCTGATCCTGAACATAAACGCAATTTTAGTTGTGCTGGTCCTAAAGTAGATGTATGGGCACCCGGTGATTATATTATGGGTGCATATGCTAACGCTGCATATGCAGGTCCTGCGGTTGCTGATACAAGAAGTGCTGGTACATACACTTACTATCTAAATGCAATTTCAGGAACTAGTCAATCAAGTCCTCAAGTTGTAGGATTATTAGCATGCATATTACAAGCAAGACCTTGGATGACCCAACAAGATTGTCGTAATTTTATCGAAGCATACGGTAGCAATTGGCTTGCCGATGAAACATATTATAGTGGGACTAATTACGGTTCTTGGGGAAATCTACAGGGCGGCCCTGCTAGAGCACTATACCAACCATTTAATTTACCTGACCCACTAACAATCCGTGGCTAAATATATACAACTAACAAGAGATTCTTATGAGCAGTACAGCAACAACTTATATCAATAGTATTAACACCAATTATCCAATTCCTGGAGTAGATAATGACACTCAGGGATTTAGAGATAACTATTCAAACATTAAAAATGCGTTAACATCAGTTGCAAGTGAAGTTAACGGACTACAAACAAATACCGTAAGGCTAAAGGTAAGTAATGATTTCGGGTACGACGGAAATATCTACAGGGCTGTATTAGACTCAGTAGGCTTAAAAGTATTTACAGTTGACGAAGATGTGACTGAAATTAATGCATTAAATGGAAACTATCAACAAGTGGGTATTACAGGTAATGTCAGTTTAGGAGTTGTTAACTGGCCAAGCGCAGAAATAGAAGGCAAGGTTAAATTAGAAATTAAAAATAATTCTACTACAACTAATGCTACTGTAACTTTCAATAACACATTAGGCAGTATTAAAAAAGAATCTAGCCTAACATTTCCCTACACGGTAAGTTCTACTACCTCGCCTGATCCATTTTTCTTTGAATTATGGACTGTAGATGCTGGTGCAAAGGTTTATGTAAAATTATTAGGGGGCCCTTTTGTTTAATCCATTAATGGAAGATTTGTCTAAATTAAAGGACAACGAAGTTGAATCCAAAGTTTTAGAACTTGGTAAAAAATATGCTATTGCTGCACGATCTGGAATGAATGATGTTATTCCACAGATACTTGTTGCATTAGAAGCATATCGATTCGAAATGTCGAAAAGAAGTCAAAGAGCACTGCAAGACACTTCAACTAAATTAAATGGTGAAATTGATGGCTTGATTAATGTAGATTAATCTGTTATACTTAACAGATGAAAACTACAGAATACGGTGATATATTATTAACTTCAGATGAAGTTTTTAAAGCCATATATTCTGGACAAATAACAGATATTAAATCTGTTATACTCGCCGACTTAGACGAATTAATTAAATTTAATTCTGCTGTTAAGATAAATTATGACGATATTTCAGAATTAAAATCTTATTCTGAACATACAGAATCTGTAGATCATTTTGACAAAAACAATCAACAAAACTGGTTTATGCCGGATGAGTATAAACAAATAGATATTGAAGAGTATCTAGTTAGTATTTGTCCAACAGAAAACTACGAAAGATTAGTAGAAGAGTTAAGTCTATTCCGCCAGCATGGCATGATGGATGTATTAAAATATCTTAAATACTTTGTAGACACAATGCGTGAGCATAAAATTGTATGGGGAGTAGGTAGGGGCAGTTCGGTCGCTAGTTATTGCTTATACCTGTTAGGTGTTCACAAAATTGATAGTGTAAAATACAAACTTGACATTAACGAGTTTTTAAAATAAGGAGTCCAATATGAGACAATATAGAACAATGAAAGGCAAAATGGTCGACATGGATCAATTGCTAGAAAAGAATCAAACAATGCCAGCAGTTGGTAATGTCAGAATGAATGCTCGAGGCGATGAATTAGGTCCTGGCGGAAAGATTGTTAAGCGTAGAGAAGAGCAGATTAATGCCTACTACGAAAATAATCCAGCAGCCGCAGTTAAACAAGCTACTCCTAAAGCATCGAACACAGTTGTACAAGATTCAGTAACTTATTCGAAAGGTAAAAAATGAAAGTACAAGGCAAAATTGTTCCATTGTCTAATAAAGTTCTAATTTCAAATATGAACTTTGACGGACAAAAAACATTTTCCGGAATTATTATTCCGAGTGATAACGGTAAAGTAAGCGGTATCCATCCTCGATGGGGTAAAGTATGGGCAGTCGGTCCTGATCAATCTGATGTCAAAGTAGGTGAATGGATCTTAGTAGAGCACGGAAGATGGACTCGTAGCATCGAACACGAACTTGATAATGGTAAAAAAATAGAGTTGCGTATGGTAGATAATAGTGCTATACTGATGTCAGCAGACAATCCGCCAAATGATATTTTGCTAGCATTTCAAAATACTGAACCTGCAAAAGATGTACCGTTACCGGGAAATTAAATGACAAATTTATTTAGAGACCAAGAAAAATTTATGCGGGCATGCGATCAAACAGTAGACGATCATAATGACAAGCAGTATAAACTTTACAGTGATTTAATTGCTGAAGAATTTAAAGAATTTAACGTAGCAGTTGAACAAGGAGATCGAGAAGAGCAGTTAGATGCATTGTTAGACATTCTTGTGGTTACTATTGGTGCTATCCATAGTGGAGGCTTCGATGGAGAAGCAGGCTGGAAAGAAGTCATGAGTTCTAACTTTGCTAAGATTGATCGAGAGACTGGCAAGGCACGCAAGCGTGAAGATGGAAAGGTCATGAAACCACTAGGTTGGGTAGCACCTAATCTAAAACCTTTCGTTAAGTAAAAACATCCAATAGGGCTTGACTAGCCCTATTCTTCCATATATAATATCAATATGGGATATACAAGATCATACAATGTTGCCAAGGCTGCACAAGAAATTAATGCAGCAGCCTACGATGCAACTGATTCTAGAATGGACGGATTTATCTGTTGGGGAGCCAAACAGGATCTATATAGACTTAAATGGGTACTAGAAGATGCTTTGAATCGATGTCCAAAATTTTCAGTTGAAGACGATTGGCTTAAAGAACAAGAGCAGACAAGATTGTTAAATCTATTAAGGAAAAATAATGGAAATGCTACTTAATATTTTAATTCTTGTAGTTGTTGTAGTCGGCTATCTTATTAGCAAACTACCTAATGATTGCACAGGAGATTGCAAAAATGATATTTAATAAAATTAAACAACTAAAACACGACGGATTAAAAATTGGAATAACGTTTAGTACTTTTGATTTACTTCATGCAGGACATATTGCTATGTTAGCAGAGGCTAAAAATCATTGTGATTATCTAATTGCTGCGTTGCAAACAGATCCTACTATTGATCGGCCGGATAGCAAGAATCCGCCTGTTCAAACTATTGTAGAAAGACAAATACAATTGAGTGCTACTCGAAATGTAGACGAAATAGTTATCTATCAAACTGAAAAAGATCTCGAAGATCTCTTGCTTATTTTACCAATTGATGTTAGAATATTAGGTATAGAGTACAAAGATAAAGACTTTACTGGTAAAAATATATGTGCTAAACGAAATATTGAATTGGTGTTTAACGGTAGAGATCATTCTTTTAGTTCTTCAAGTTTACGAAAACGAGTAGCACAAGCAGAAAGTAAAAAATGAAAATTCAGATAGTATCAGACCTCCATTTAGAATTTAGCGATATTGTTATAGAAAATAGCAAAGGTGCCGATGTTCTAATTCTCGGAGGAGATATTATGGTTGCGGCGAAAGTTCACAAGCCCGAAAGCGAATACGGTATACGATTCCGTAACTTTCTAAAGCAAGTTAGTAATACATTCTCCCATGTTGTTTACGTTATGGGAAATCACGAGTTTTATGACGGTGGCCGCTGGGTTCAGGGTATTGAAGAAATGCGCACGGCCTGCGGTATTTACGACAACATTTATCTCCTAGAGCGTGATATGAAAATCATCGATGATGTGCTGTTTGTAGGCGGAACACTTTGGACTGATATGAACAAAGGTGATCCTCTTACTCTACATGCTGTTAAAGACATGATGATGGACTATCGTGCTATTAAAAACGATGAAAAAGGGTATACTTCTTTAAAGCCAAATGACTCAGCAATGCGTCATCGTGAAACAAAAGAGTATATTAAACACGTTGTCGGTGAAAACAAGGACAAGAAGATAGTTGTAGTAGGACATCACGCACCTAGTTACCAAAGTGTTCATGAACAGTATCGCAGTGACCCGTTAATGAACGGTGCGTACTATAGTAGCCTTGAGGATATTATGCTAGACAATCCGCACATCAAATTGTGGACACACGGCCACATGCACAATGCTTTTGACTACATGGTTGGTGAAACTCGTGTAGTATGTAATCCTCGTGGTTATCACCAATCATTCGGGTGGAGTGAAGATACTGGTTGGGATCCTGAATTAATTGTAGAGGTTTAAATGAAAATTGGTTTAAGTTTTAGTAGGTGTGTTAGAGATATCTGGGAAGGTCGTGTAGACAGTCATGATGTACTAGTAATCATTGCTAGAACAAACTTTAACCCAAATGATGACGCACAATGGGAAGGTATTTGGCAAGGATATCATCACGGTGGTGTGTGGAATCACCCGGAATGGCAGGGCATTGACAACGAGGAAGAGTTTAGACATTTGTGTATGGAATTGTACAATAGTGGACTGATACATCAGCCTCGTCAATTTGGGACGCATCCTGCTCGCAGATCAGAGATTTGGTTAGAGGCTGTTTTGCCTAATGAAGAATTAGAAAAAAATCCTATGGCTAAAAAGGCCTGGAATAATTTTCAAACTATTGCCGGACTAACTAGTGTAGAATTAGATAAAGAATATCGATGAAAACAAGAGAAGACATTATTAGATCAATGTGTTATACTATAAGACACGATTACGGGCTAGATAAAGACATAGGAAACGGATTTGTTTCCGAAATGTCGGCTAGTATGACACAACAAGAAAGAGATTCACTGTGGCGTGAAATGTCACAAGTGTTTGACAATGATATTGCACCTTATATGGAGTTTAAAGAATGAGAAAAGAGTTATGGGTAGAAAAATATCGTCCTAAAAAAGTAGAAGACTATGTTTTTAGAGACGGGCATCAACGCAAACAGGTAGAGACTTGGATTAAAGATCAAAGCATTCCTCATCTGTTGTTAAGTGGTTCAGCAGGTATCGGTAAAACTACTCTTGCCAAAGTACTAGTTAATGCATTAAACATTGAAGCACACGATGTATTAGAAATTAACGCAAGTCGCACTAACTCAGTTGAAGATGTACGAGATAAGATTACTAATTTTGTGCAGATGATTGCATTTGGTAGTCCTTTTAAAATAGTGTTGCTTGACGAGGCTGATTACTTGAGTCCAAACGCACAGGCAGCGCTACGTGGCGTTATGGAGGAGTATCACAGCACAGCACGTTTTATTCTAACCTGTAACTATCCTAATCGTATTATTCCTGCTATTCACAGTCGTTGTCAAGGATTCCATGTCGATCGAGTAGATCAAGATGAATTCATGATGCGAGTTATTAATATATTAATGCAAGAAGGTGTAGATGAATCATCATTTGTTAACCTTGACACCTATGTTAAAGTAACTTATCCAGACTTGCGTAAGTGTATTAACATGGTGCAACAGAATGTAAGTGAAGGCGTGTTGCAAAGTCCTGTATCGGGTGATGCCGGAGAAGCCGATTGGAAAATTGAAATGATTGAACTGTTTAAGAAAGGCAACATCCAAGGAGCAAGAAAACTTGTTTGCGGTAAAGCCCGTCCTGAAGAGATTGAAGACATCTATCGATGGATGTATGATAATCTCGAACTGTTTGGACATGACGAGGATTCTAAAGACACTGCATTGCTTATTATTAAACAAGGCTTAGTTGATCATGCTCTTATTGCAGACCCAGAAATCAATTTGGCTGCAACTTTAATTAAATTATCTAGACTACAATAAAAAATCGGGTAATGCAGACCAATGTATTACCCGATTTAACTCTTTAAATAAATCTTATATGGTTTATTCTATATCGTCTTCCTTGTAAATTCGTAGCACTTCTTTAACTACAGGATGACGTTCAATATCTTTTGTTTCAAACCTCGCCATCGCGATCATACGATACTCACCTCCTTGGCCGTATAATTCGCAAAATTGTAGCAAGCCGTTCTCCCTAGGACGGTCCGCTTGATTCAAATCTCCTGTAACTACCATTCTTGAGTTTTCACCTAACCGTGTTAGCAACATTTTCATCTGCGATGGTGTTGCATTTTGCATTTCGTCCGCAATAACAAAAGCGTTTTTAAACGTTCTGCCACGCATATATGCCAGCGGTGATATCTCAATAACTCCGTCTTCTAACATCTCTGTGATTTCTTTGGGGTGATAATATTCTTCAAACACATCAAAGATTGGGCGTGTCCATGGCTCCATCTTTTGATTCAATGTGCCAGGTAAAAACCCATGTTCTTCATCTACACTAACAGCAGGTCTTGTAACTATAATCTTGCTAATCTGCCCTTCTTTAAATAGTTTAATAGCAATTTGAACAGCCAACATTGTTTTACCAGTGCCAGCAGGCCCAATTGCAAATACTATAAATTTTCGTGGGTTTTTTAGCAATTCCAAGTAATTTTCTTGGCTTAAATTGCGAGGTACAATACTAACTTGCTGCTTTTTGCGCAAATATTGATTGATTTGAATTAAATTTTGCTCGTTATCAGGGCGAGAATTAACTCTGTCCCTTCGTTTTGCTCTAGACAAATTATGCCTCCTTTATGAGCGGTCTGCATATATAGTTATTCCAAATTTAAAATTCCCTAAGATAATAGGTCTTTTTTGGATAGCATAAATATTAACATTAAAGAGAACCACTATGCGTGATATTGTAGAACTAATTAAAAATATTCAAACACTAAGCAGCAATGACTCAGCGTTTAAAATCTTAAAAGACTTTGAAAGAGTACTAGATGAGTTAGACATCTATGTATTTGCCAACTGGGAAGATGGTGAACTAGTCGAAGGTCCGGAAGTTAATAGATATTCGGTAGGCTGTAAGTTTATGTGGCCTAGAGAAAAAATGCCAGACCCCGAGGGCGGCGCTAGACTGCTCGACTATGGCTGCAAAGTTATCTACGAAAAAGAAAACTTGATGGTTCCCCGTAAAGTTTACAGTCCGGATGATTTTCGTCCCGGAACTAAGAAAGGTAAGATTGATGCGCACCCAGTTTGGGTAGTAACAATTATTATGCCTAAAAAATTAATGCAGGACATGTTCCAAGGACACGAAGATAAAGAAAACCGTGCATTAGCAGATTCTATGAGATACGAAGAAATGATGCAGCAAAATCAACAAGGCGCACAAGAATCAGCAGAAGAAATTGAATTAACAGGAGAAGAAAGTGAACCGACTATTTGAAGGCCTAAGGGCTAAAGACCTAAGAGGCTTTGTAGAGTCTACTTTTACTATTGATCATTATACTAGTAAGATGGGTGAAGATAAAAATATTGCTGTATTAGCATTTAAAGTTAATGACAAAATGCCTGCAACTGATCTTATGGAATTTATTGAAAAAGGTTATACTTTTGTACTTGATGCTGATATCAGTGCAGGTGAAGAGCGTGATGGAAAATATCAGGTGTTTGTAGAGTTAGAAAGAAATGATAGATTACCTAAACATATTAAAAATATTTTAGAAGGTGTAGGAAAACTTTGTGACATTGACGACTGGCGTTTTAGATATCATAAAGATCTAAAAAGTTGCGAAGTAACTGAAGATAACATTATGGAATGTGTTCCGTTAAGTGCCGAAACATACAGTTCAAAAATTTTACAAGTTAAGACCGCTACTGTTGAAAGTTTTTTCAATCAAACACCGTTCGAGTCTATTCAGTTAGATGAAAACGATGTTATTACTGTTACTAAACCATTCTCAGGATATGTTGATATGAAATTATTAGCAATGGGAAATTACACAGAAGTAAAAGATAGTTTACCAGGTGGCCTGCAACTTGATGAAGCAAGTCAAAGTCAAGTAACTTATTTAGAAAAGTATTTAGGCAATTACGAAATTGCAAAAATTAACAACAAGTTTTTGATTCGTAATGGAAACCAAGCAGTTATTGTTGCAAAGGAGAGATGGTAATGGAACAAGAAGAATGCCCAAAGTGCGGTAGCAAGCACAACAAATCATAAGAAGGTGAAAATATGAGTTTTGATTTTAAATTTACAGTTAACAACCTGACAGAAATTATTGGTAACAATTCTTATGCAAGTCAATGGCACGAAGCAATTTGCCAAGTATGCCCAGAGTATGGTATTGATACTCCTACAAGACTAGCAAGTTTTTTAGCACAGTGCGCACACGAAAGTGGCAACTTTAAATTTCTAAAAGAAAATTTAAATTATCGTGCTGCTAGTTTAAGGAAAGTATTTCCTAAATACTTTCCAAATGATTCAATGGCGGAAGATTATGCATCAAGACCTAATAAACAAGAAGCAATTGCTAATCTTATCTATGCCAACCGTATGGGCAATAGCGATGAAGCAAGCGGTGATGGTTTTCGTTATTGCGGACGAGGTCTAATTCAATTAACAGGTAAGAATAATTATACTTTATTTGCAGCCAGTGTAGGCATCGAAGTAGAAGAAGCATCTGAATACATTAGCACTTTTGAAGGTGCTGTTCAAAGTGCTTGTTGGTTCTGGGATCAAAACAATCTTAATAACGAAGCAGATGCAGGTAACATCAAGAAGATGACTCGTAAAATTAATGGCGGGTATATTGGATTAGAAGATCGCATTAAGCACTATGAACATGCATTGCATATTTTTGGCGGTTATGTTGATCATATTGCACACGAAGAACCGTCTGGAGTATACGAGACAGTAAAAAAAGGCTCAAAAGGATCAACTGTAAAAGCATTACAGGAAAAATTGGGGTTGTCCGCAGATGGTGCATTTGGTCCTGGAACAGAGCAAGCGCTTATGGCATGGCAATCCGAAAATGGATTAGTAGCAGATGGCATAGCAGGGCCAGCAACTTTACAAAAACTTTTAGGATAAAAGACATGTTTGGTATTGGTGGAATTATTAAAGCCGTAGTTGCATTAGTAATAGTATTAATAGTTGCTGGCGGACTTTGGTATGTCACCGGGTTACGAGCAGACCTTGCAGTAAGTGAAGAGAACACTCGTAATATGTCTACGGCAGTGGAACAACAAACTCAAGCAATTAATCAACTAAAAGCAGAGCAGGCCAAAATTCAAGAAATTAATAAATCTCTAAACGAAGTAGTCAAAGCACAAACAAAAGATTTGACAAGTTTACAAGACAGATTTAATACTGCTGCAAACGGTAATAAAAGAGACATAGGGTCTATTGCAATAGTAAAACCAGAAAGTATTGCTAGGGCAATTAACAATGGGACAGTAAATGCACTTCGGTGTGTTGAAATTGCAAGCGGTGCGACTTTAACTGAAAAAGAAAGAAATGCAAAACTACCAAGTGAAATCAACAAGGAATGTCCTTCGTTGGCTAACCCTAACTACAAGCCTGCTGCTGTTAACTAATTTAACCGGCTGTGCAAGTTTAGACTTCTTTGGCAAAGAAGAAGTAAAACCTATCGAAATAATTTCTAAACCTATTGAAAAAACTCCGCTGTCTATTGCGTTACCTGATCCGCTGTCTATTAAACCTATTAAATGGGTAATAGTTACAAAAGAAAATGCTGAAGCAATTTTAATGCAGATAGAAGCAACAGGGTCTGATCCAGTTGTGTTTGGGTTAACAGACGATGGATATCAACAACTTAGTATTACAGTAGGCGAAATGCGAAACCTAATTGCACAGTATAGAGAAATATTGTTAAAATATCAGGAATACTACGAACCAAAGATTACTAAGGACCAAAAATGACCAACGTTAAAAAAGAAGATTGGATGGATAACAAATGGCGTCCAATGATGGGGTGGACTTACATGGTCACCTGTATTTTTGATTTTGTTATTGCTCCCATACTATGGAGCATTATACAAGCAGTTGCAGATGGACAAGTATACAGTCAATGGCAACCATTAACACTACAAGGTGCAGGGCTTTATCATATTGCTATGGGGGCGGTACTAGGGGTAACCGCATGGAGTAGAGGACAAGAAAAAATGTTGTTTACTCAAAATACGTCAACAACTGTTCAGGAACCGGTATTAGTTCCTAGAGCAACACCGGTAACTAAACCTGCATTTGTTGCTAAGCCAATTCAAGAAGAAGAAAAATTATTATGAAAAAATTATTACTAGCGTTTTTTATCAGTGCAGTTGCGTTAAATTCTTATGCTGAAGATAAAAAAGTACCAGAAGTTAAAATAGCACCAGAAGTTAAACTAGTATGTTTAGATATACAGGCTAAAGACGGTAAACCTGTTATTGATCCTAAAACTAATAAACCAAAACAACAATGTACAAAAGTTAAAATTCGCAAAAAGTTTGAAGGCACAACAGTTCCGAAAAAATGAAACATTTATTTTTAATTTTATCATTTGTGAGTCTAACAGGATGTTCAACAGTAGTTAGTTGGATACCCAGTTTTTGGGACGACAATCAAAGTGCCAGAATAATCAATATTAGACAAACTGTAGAAAATATCGATTGTAAAAAACCTCAACTATCACAAGCAACAGAAGTTCAAAAAGATATTCAATGGTTTGAGTTATACAGTACTAGCAAAGGTTTTAGGCAGCAAGATGTTTTAAAAATTATTGCTCCAATGAAAGCAACTACCACAGATTGGATCAATCGATCTGCAGGAAAAGAAGGTAGTGAAGCATACTGCAATTTAAAGAAAAGAACATTACAATTACAGGCAGAAAGAGCCGCATCAGCAATTTTAGGGAGATATTAAATGGAACAATTACAAGCATTACTGGTTTCAGATAAACCGTGGGCACAAGAACGAGCACAACTAGCAATTGATTTATTAAATCAATTTCAAACAGGTCAAATTAGCAACGACGAATACAAAGAACTATTAGAAGATATTGTTAGAACAGATGCCTTAGATTCAGAAGCAGACGACCTAGAAACTAAAACTGCATTAGTAGAAGGGGTCAACGCTATTATGATGTTGGCATAATATTCAGTTGTTAATTAGAAGGCAGACTTGACATCTGCCTTTTTTTGTTTTAAAATAGTAAGATGAATTACTATGATGTTTTGGGAGTGCCCAAAACAGCCTCCCCAGAAGATATAAAACGAGCATATCGTAAACTTGCTAGTCAGCACCATCCTGACAAAGGTGGTGACACGGCTAAATTTCAGCAGGTAGAAGAAGCATATAGAATGTTAAGCGACCCTGCTAAAAAATCTGAATACGACAATCCTAATCCGTTTGGACAACCTCAAAGTAATTGGAGTCAATCAGGGGGCGGTCCATTTGATCAGTTTTTTCATCAATTTGGTCCGGATCTAGGATCATTATTCGGAGCAAGAAGAGGCGCTCCAAAAAATCGTAACATAAATTTATCAACAGATATTACATTAGAAGAAGCATTTTTTGGAAAAGATGTGGTTGCACAATACAATATATTCAATGGTCATCGTAGAACTTTCGAAGCAAGAATCCCGCCAGGTGTTGAAGGCGGCAATACATTAAGGGTGCCGGGTGCAGGAGATCACTCTGTACCACAATTGCCGCCTGGAGATGCGTTATTGGCTATCAATATTATTCCCCATGCTAGATTTAATCGATCAGGAGCAGACCTTGCAGAAGAATTAGAAATATCCGTTTGGGAAGCAATGTTAGGATGCGAAAAGGATATCCGAACTATAGATAATAGAGTAGTTACTATTAAAATAAAAGAAGGCACACAACCAAATACTACAATGAGACTACAAGGATACGGAATGGTTATTATAAATTCTCATTCGAGAGGCAATCATTTAATTAATGTTAAAGTTAAAATTCCAAACGGACTAACTGAATATCAAAAAAATACCATTAAATCATTTTTATCTTAAATATCAATATGTTAAAAGTTATAACTAATCCAGACCCTATATTAAAAGAATGTATGCCTGCGTTCGATTTTGAAAATCCCGTAATAGACCCGAGAGAACTAGAAAGGCAAATGCTAGAAATTATGTTTGCCAATGATGCATTAGGGCTATCCGCTAATCAAGTCGGTGTTAAAACTCGAATGTTTGTTATGGGAGATAAACGTAATTTCTTAATGGCAAAAGCATACTTCAATCCTAAAATTGTTGCAAATACAACAGATATGCATGATTTGGAGGAAGGATGTTTGAGTTTTCCAGGAATATATGTTAAAATTAAACGTCCAAGTTCGATTAAAGTAGAATATCAAAACTCAAAAGGTGAAACTGAAACTGCAGAATTTAGAGGGTATGATTGTAAATGTTTTTTACACGAATACGATCACTTAGAAGGTATAACGTTTCAAGATAGAGTTAGCCAACTTAAATGGGCACTAGCAATTAAAAAAAGTAAATCAAAAAGGAAATACAAATAATGATCGAACCAAATGACGACTTAGGGAAAATTTTTGAACAGGCAGTAAATATTGCTGCTCAACATAAACACGAATATATTACATTAGAACATTTTCTTTATAGTCTAGTGTTAGACGAAAAATTCAATAGTTTGCTTAAAGAATTTGGGTCAGAAGTTAATCAACTCAAAAAGAATTTAGAAAGATATATCGATCAAGAATTAGATAATATTAAAAGTACCAAAGCCAACTGTATTCCTAAAAAAACAAATACAGTTGAACGAATGCTTAATCGTGCGTTTACTCAAACGCTGTTTAGCGGTCGCAGCGTAATTGAACCGTTGGACTGTTTTATAAGTATCTTTAGTGAAAAGAAAAGTTTTGCGCATTACTTCATGCGCAAGGCAAAAATTGATAAAGATAAGTTCCTTGAATTTTTGCAAAATATCGAAGATGCAGAAGATGGTGTTGAAAGTGCTGTGTCCGGTCAAACTGAACGCATAATAGTTCAATTTTGTACAAACATTACAAATCGAGTAAAGCAAAAAAGAATTGACCCTGTAATTGGGCGTGACAAAGAAATTGAAGAAATACAACTTGCCCTTGCCCGGCGACAAAAATCAAATGTTATTTTAATCGGTGATCCTGGTGTAGGTAAGACAGCAATTGCAGAAGGCCTTGCACGTAAAATTGTAGAAGGCAAAGTTCCTAAATTTATTCAAGATCATGTTGTTTACAGTTTAGATATTACTGGAATGCTTGCTGGATCTAAGTATCGTGGTGATTTTGAAGAACGCCTAAAAGGTGTAATATCTGCCCTAGAAAAGAAAAAGAATGCTATTTTGTTTATTGACGAAGCACATATGATGAACGGTGCAGGGTCAGCAGGTAGTGGCAGCAATGATATGGCCAATATGTTGAAACCAGCATTGGGCAAAGGTATACTTAAAGTTATTGCTTCTACTACCTGGGAAGAATTCCGTAAACACTTTGAAAAAGATCGTGCTTTAATGCGTCGATTCCAGCGTGTAGTCGTAAATGAGCCGAACGAATTAACTGCTATTAAGATCATCAAAGGTCTTAAAAAGTACTACGAACAACATCATGGTGTTAAGATTACCAATCAAGCAGTTATTGATAGTGTAAAATATTCTATTAAGTATATGACTGATAAGAAGTTACCTGACAAGGCAATTGATTTGATTGATTGTGCGTGTGCTCGTTTTAAAGTACGTGATCAAGAAGAGGGCATTGTTGATCATGACGAGATTGTGTTCGAAGTTAGTAAATTAACTGGATTGCCTTTAGATCAAATTGCACAGAAAGAAAACAAAAACCTTAAAGATCTTGATAAAAATATGCGCAGCAAGGTCTTTGGTCAAGAAAAAGCCATTGACATTTTGTTAGATAAAATTTTTATTGCACAAGCAGGATTGAAGAGTCTTAATAAACCAGTAGGCAGTTTCTTACTTACAGGTCCGACTGGTGTTGGTAAAACTGAAACTGCAAAGGTGTTAGCGGAAAGTATGGGAGTCGAACTTGTAAGATTTGACATGAGCGAGTATCAGGAAAAGCATACTGTTGCTAAACTTATTGGTGCTCCTCCTGGATATGTAGGTTACGACGACAATTCCGGACTGCTGATTACAAAACTGCAAGAACATCCAAATGCTATTCTGCTGTTTGACGAGATAGAAAAAGCACACCCTGATGTTGCTAACATTTTGTTGCAATTAATGGACAATGGTCATGTAACTGGTAGTAATGGTAAAATAGCAGACGGTCGCAATGCTATCTTAATGCTAACAAGCAATTTAGGATCGTCAGACAACGAACGTAATGCAGTAGGTTTCGGCAATTTAGAGCGTGGCGACGAAACTGATGGTGCTATTAATAATTTCTTTAAACCAGAGTTCCGTAATCGGTTAGATGGTATTATCAAATTCGGCAAGTTAGATCATGTTACTATGGCCAAAATTGTTAAAAAGTTTATTGACGAACTCAATTCATTGTTGAAAGATAAAAATGTTGCAGTTAAACTTGATGTAGAAACAGCAGAGTTTTTGATCAAGAAAGGGTTTAATCGCAAAATGGGTGCTCGTCCGTTGCAACGTACAATTGACGAAAAGATTAAGAAACCATTAAGTAAAGAAATCTTATTTGGACGGTTAGTTAATGGCGGAATTGTTTCTGTAACAGTAGTCAATAACAGTATTGTTCTTACCTATCCTGAAATACTTCCAGTAGTAGAAGAAAAAGATGAAACAGAACAAGCAGAAAATTAATAAACTATTTTACAACAAATGGGCTTATAAAATTTGTTGTAAAATACAAGGAGCAAGTCAGATTAAGTACTATGGTGCCACTCGTATTAGATTGTGGACAGCATTAGATTACGAACTATTTTTTGAAGACTCATTAAGGTACAGCTGGAACAATCGCACTAATTTTAAAATTTCAATTGATAAAGTCGATGTAGCAAAGTTTGTCGATGCTGTTGAACCTTTTATGGAAATGAAAGAAGATGTACAAATTAGAGTAGAAGGAAGTTCTTTTAATTTATTTTGTAAAGATTTAGATCTTAAAAATCAAATTGAACAGGCACTGTATCCTTGGGTTGTAGAAACAGTCGGTCCGGATTCAGAAGAAGAACTTAAATTTATACTGGAAAACAAATACAAAATAATATGCAACAAACTACCATACGAAAAATTTAAATTTAAAGTTGTATTTAAAGATTGGATTAAAAATCCTGCTACTAAAGAAAAATTACACAGTTATATTTTAAAATTAAATCCTGAAGATATTAAAATTAGTCCTACTACAAAAAAGTGGTTAGAAGGTCGATTATCGTATCAACAAGAGCCGTTCCTGTATCTAGTAGATGCAAAACATCTAGTTTTTATGAGATTGATATCTACAGATATTAAAAGAGTATATGAATATGTAGAACAAGATAATATAAATACTAGTTTATAGTAATATTATGCCATCACTAAGTAAGAGTTTAAAATTTCAAGTTGAGACCGGACTTACATCTACCGGTACTAGCGTAGCAGTAGCATATCCTATTTGGTATAGTGTACAAACTACTACTACACAATATGTAACTAGTTTCCCTGACCAAGGTGCAGGTTATTACGGAACGACTAACGGATTACACTCTCTTACTGTAAATACTAGCCCTAATTTCTTAGGAACTGCTACAATTCAAGCATCATTAGCAACTGCTCCAACAGAATCTGATTGGTTTGATGTTGTTGACGGGAAATTTGAGTACACTACCACAAGTACCGGATATATTCCATCATTGATAATAGATCTAAACCCTGCTACGCCAGATACTCGTACAAGGTATCTTAATTTTACTGGTCAATTTACTTGGATTAGATCGCAAGTACAAGTAGATCAAGGTGCATTAACTAGCATCAAGTATAATTATTAAGCAGTTATGTCTGCTAAATACTCTATAATTGGAGTATTTTATGCTGGCTCCTTAACGCAGTATAAGGAAATATTATGCTTTTGAATGAATTTTTTGGCTCGTATAACTTTAAAACAAGTAACGATAAGCACAACAAAGATGCTGAAATGAAAGAGGCTGATCTAGTTTCTGAAATTTTTGAATACATCATCAATAACGACGATCTACACAAAGAGGATTTTCTACCTGTTGCCGAGCAAATGGCAAGAACAGCAACAAAAGAGCAAAAATCCGACCTTTGGATGCCTATGGCAAATAAAGGATGTCTTAAATTTTACAAAGAAAACAAAATGAAGGAAGATCCTAAAAAGATTTTTACAATAGAAATGCGTAAAGAATTATGCAATAAGTTAGCGGAGCATTACCAAGGTGATATTCTCAAGGGTATCTACAATCTAGGAAAATAATATGTTATTAAACGAAGGCGGCAATGTTGTTCCTGGTGCAGTTGAAATGCGCAAAATGGATTTTCCATTAGTAATGGCAAACTTGAAAAAGTTTTTGCCTAAAGGCATTAACCTTTACCCTATTGGTTCAGCGGGTCATAAAGAAGTAAGCAGCGATATTGACGCATTAATTGATGCAAAAGAACTAATGACTGCATTCCCTGCTAAAGAACTAAAACTAAGCCGTAAAGCACTAGAAGATTTTTTTAAAGAAAAAGGACTATTTGCTGCCCGTACTGGAGTTAGTGTACATGTGGGTGTGCCCATTGGAGATACTGACAAATTAGTTCAAGTAGACTTAATGGCTGTAGATAATGCTGCGGCTGCACAACCTTTGCATACACATGATTATACTGATTCTGGCATGAAGGGCGGAACATTGCACGGTATGTGGGCAGATCTTGCCAATATGAGTTCTGTAGAAGGACACAAAAGTGTTATGATGAGTCCTTACAAAGGTCTTGTTGACAGGGCAACTAAAGAACTTGTCACTAATAACAAAGATGAGATTGCAAAAATCATCATCGGTCCTACTGCAACTGCTGCTGACATGGGCAATCCACAACGAGTATTAGTAGCACTAAAACAATATCCTGACAAGTATCAAACAATTAAAGACAAGTATTTTCCTACTGAAGGAACTAGAGACTGGTTTAGAACTTTATTGGATCGTGTAGCATGAAGATAACTGAAATTTTAGTCGAAGCCTCCGTTCCTACAGTAGGACGCAAGTATCAGCATATTGAAGACTTAGTGTTTACCAATGGTAGTAACGGTGGAGTGCATGCTGTCGAGCGCTTGCGCAGTATGTCTTCACAGGGCGGTACTATTGAATTAAAGTGGGATGGTAGTCCTGTTGTTTATTGGGGCAAGGATGAGCAGGGTCGATTTAGTATGATTCCTAAAAATGCCTGGGAATATCTAAAGCGTGGCAAAACTGAACTAGACAACGGTGTTCCTACTGTTATGTACAGCCCGGAAGATTTAAAAAACTTTATTGCAGGTACAGGTAAAGTAGAACCGGGTAAAGAAAAAATGCGTCAAGCATATGCAAATAGCATGGCCCAGTTGTGGAATTACTTTGAACAGGCAAGTCCTCCAAGAGGTTATGTAGAAGGCGGTATTCTTTTTAGTCCAGAAAAACCTGCCAAACTAAATCCCGAAACTGGCGACTATGATTTTACTCCTAACATTACCAGTTTTCATATTCCCGCAACTAGCGATTTGGGACAAAGAATTGCAGGAGCAGATGTAATGGTTGCAGTCACTGGATACTTTGCCAAGTTAGGTAGCAGTGATGAAACAAGATTTCCCAATGCTGAAAAACTTTCAACAAAAGATGTTATTGTACAAGGTACAACATATGTTGAACAAGCACCAGATGTAGATAGCAAATTGCTAGATCAAGCAGAAGCATATATCGATAAAAATGCAGGACTGATTGATGGATTCTTAGCACCTAAGCCAGGATTGAGCAAACCGGGCGATATTCTTTACAAATTTTATAATCAAAATTTAAGGCTGGCAGGAGTTAAAGAAAAATTCAAAGACTGGGCTGCACAAAATCTAAGTGCAGGGCAATCTGGTAAAGTACTAGCAGATCCCGGATTAGATGCAGTATTGACCGCAGTAGAATTATTGACAAAGGCCAAGATGGATATTATCAATAAGTTAAGTGCAGGAACACACAGCGGAATTAAACAAACAAAACCAGAAGGATATGTACAAGCACATCCAGGCGGTAAATTTAAAAGAGACTTGCCAGGACAATTTGTTAAAGCAATTGATCAAGGCAACTGGGCACCAAGGAAAGACTAATGTTATTAAACCAATTATTCGAAGCAGTTACAAGAACAGGTAAAGGCAACACAGCCGTAGTAGGTTGGGGTCGTGGCATGGGACACAAAGGACACATGATGTTGGCCAGCAGTGTTATTACCAAGGCAAAAGAAGCGGGAGGAGATCCTTACTTTGTTGTTAGTCGCACAGTAGGCAAAGATGATCCTATTACTCCGGAAGAAAAACTTGCGATCTACAAAAAAGTATTTCCAGAACAAGGACATATTTTTCAGGCGGCCAGCGACGAAATTCCAGATTTAACTCGTGTGTTGGCAAACTTAAACAAACAGGGCTACAAGAATTGTATAGTTGTTGTAGGTGCTGATCAAGTTAAAGCATTTCAGTATTTAAAAAAATACAACGGACACCCGGACAAAGCAGGCAATGTAGCATTTGAATTTGATAATTTAGATGTAATTAGTCGTCAGGAAACTAGCGATCCTAGTGCAGGCGAAGAAGGACCTCGTGCTACTCCGATGCGTCAAGTGTTAAATGATCCTAACAAAAGTGACGAAGAACAATTTAGTGTATGGCGTGATGCTATGAGTCCAGAAATTAGTGATAACGAAGTGCGTGATCTAATGAACAAGGCCAAGACTCGCATGGGTGCATTTGCTAAACCTAAGAAGAAAGGTGTAAGTGAAGGCAAAGTTAAAGATCTCATGATGGATCTTAAAGAACTGTCAGACTCAGAATTCCAACAGAAATACCACATGAGCAAAGCAGAAGCACGTGAAGGTGTAGCGGAGAGTATGGGCGACAAACGAACTGATCCTGCACCATCTAAAGAGTTTGTTTCAAATAAATTTTATGTTAAATTTACACCTAATGGTATTGAGTTTACTAGGCGTGGTGAATTAGTTTACACTAAACCTGGAGATTATAGTAATCCCACAAGAGGTGATTATAATCTTGCTAAAGGAATTACTACCGAGTTATGGCGAAAAGAACAGCAAGGTGTGGCCGAGGGTGGATTTTTTGATCAAGATCGACCCAATATTGGTGATGTAGTTAAACATAAACATAGTGGCGCCATGGGTCGAGTCAAAAAGATAGGAACACAAGGTGACACTACTACAGTGTATTTCAAAGATGCCAAAACAGGCGCAATGAATTATGGTGAATGGAAGAAGCACGTGTTTCCAATTAAAAAGCAAGGTATGGCGGAGGGCTCTGCACAAAATACACCACAACAAGCAAAAGTCCGTGCAGCAATAGTAGCGGGTATGAAGTCATCTGATGAGTTTAATGCTGCGAAAGTAGCCGCAGCTGGCGTAGCAAGAGACAAAAGCG
>Ga0209702_10002113_pt1 | contig 35773 bp, 32 predicted proteins | sample FRY01_FD_187210 | JGI IMG/M metagenome (GOLD analysis project Ga0209702, IMG submission 187210) | Freshwater microbial communities from Lake Fryxell liftoff mats and glacier meltwater in Antarctica - FRY-01 (SPAdes) (version 2) | ecosystem: Environmental > Aquatic > Freshwater > Ice > Glacier...
AAGCAAAAATCGAATTTGCTCAAATGGTTAAACTGGCCAAAGATGCCAGAATTACTGTTAGAGGTGGAATTCAATGTGCTTTTGGATGTAGGTATTAAGGTGCTATATCAGAAGATTTAGTAGTGGAATTAGCAAAACACCATATTGATTGCGGTGTTCCCGAAATTGCTTTAGCCGATTCAACTGGTATGGGCAATCCGCTCCAAATAAAAAGTTTATTAACTAAGGTTAAAGCTATAGCTGGCCATACTCCCATCGCATTACATTTGCACAACACCGAAAATAAAGGATATGCCAACATGTTGGCTGCAATAGAAACCGGCGTCTATCAATTTGATACTTCTTTTGGTGGATTAGGCGGATGCCCTTTTATAAAAGGAGCTACAGGAAATATTGCAACCGAAGATGCAGTGCATTTATTACATCAGATGGGTTTTACTACTGGAATTGACATGTATAAAGTGGGTGAAATAAGTAAGAAAATGGAGCATTTAATGGGAGAAAAATTACCCGGATTAATGTATAAATTATTTGATCAGCACGATTTAAAAATCATTTGATAATATGGGTCAAACTATTGCAGAAAAAATATTATCGAAACACATTGGAAAAAAAGTTTTTGCAGGTGAGCTTTGCATTGTTCCAGTTGATGGCTGTATGGCAACTGACACTACTGCCCCATTGGCCATTAAAGCATTTAAAGAAATGGGTGGTACAAAAGTGTATGATAAAAATAAAGTGCATTTAATTATTGATCATGCAGCACCAGCACCTAATGAACGTATAGCCAACTTACACAATTTAATGCGCAGCTTTGCCATAGAACAAGATTCATCTTTGTACGATATTGGCAGCGGCATTTGTCACCAAGTAATGGTAGACCATCGTAAAGTAAAACCCGGTGATGTTTTTATGGGAGCTGATAGCCATACCCCAACTTATGGTGCACTTAATGCATTAGCCTGTGGAGTAGGTAGTACAGACCTTGCAGCGGTTATGCTTACCGGAAAAATATGGCTGAAAGTTCCTCAAAGCATTAAAGTAATACTTAGCGGTAAAAAATTACAACCTGGCGTTTCAGGAAAAGATTTAGTTTTAGAAGTAGTAAAACAACTCACAATTAGCGGAGCTAAATATCAGTCCGTTGAATACCATGGTGAAGCAGTAGCAGCTTTATCTTTATCTCAACGAATGGTACTTTGTAATATGGTAGCAGAAATGGGGGCTAAAACTGGAATTGTTTCTCCTGAAGGATTAGAATTGTCTTATGAATTCACTCCAACTTATGCAGATGCAGATGCAGTTTATAGCAGCGTAATAGAAATTGATGCCTCTTCTATTTTACCAAAAATTGCTATTCCAAATTCTCCAGATGATGTTCATGATGTGAAAAATTATGTTGGTACAAAAATATCTTATGCATGATCTGCAACCTTCAGATCTAATGGAAGAAGCCGGTGTACCTAAAGAAAACTTTATGCAAGTAGGGGTAAAAGCAGTTAATGATTTAGATGAAAAGAAACAAGATGGAAAAGTCACAGAAGACTATGGAAGAAGTCCTATTTGGAATGTATTTGGAGGATGGAAAGCGAAATAGATAAATCAGAAAACTACAGATTGAAAATTGAAGATTAAATAATCTAATATGAAAACAGAATTAAGTGGTTCGCATTCTAGTGGCCAAATAAGTGAACAAGCAGATACAGGTACTGTGAATGATATTTTAATGGCAGGAGATAAAAGTAAAGGTGGTAGACCTTATTTTTTTGATGACCCTGCAGTTGAACGCGTATTAAATATTTCTATGGCTATTGCTGCAGAAGTGGCTGTTGTAAGAGAGAGAATGGATACGATTGAAAGATTACTAGAAGCAAAAGGTGTTTTACATCAATCCGAGATTGAAGCATTTATTCCAACTGATGCACAAGCAGAAGAACGTCAACTTTGGCATGCAAGATATGCTGCACGAATCATGCGAATTATTCAACAAGAAGTAGAAGCTATTGCAAAACCCGAAAATAATATTCCAATGCGTACCATTGCAGACGATATTAATACAATGTAAGATTACCCTATGAAAGCAATTGAAATAATTAATGCACATTATCAGGCAATCATCAATAAAAATATTGATGAAATTTGCAATAAATATGTTCCATCAGAAGATACCTATGTAATTCTTGAAGGACCTAGACTTACTACTATTGGATTTGAAAAAATAAAAAAAGGGTGGACTGATTTTTGTTCTTCATCATTACAATTAAATTCAATTGAATGGATAGAAGGCCCTTTTGCAGAAGAATCAACTAGCATGGCTTGGGTCGCTGGCATTATTAAACTTAGTATAAAAGTAAATGAAAAAATATTCGACAATATTTTTCGTGCTTCTTTTGTTTTAATTGAACACAATGAAGTTTTAAAAATTAAACATGAACACGTTTCAATGGTTCATTCCGATCCTTATGGAATTGGAGATTGGCTAAAATCAAGCTAATATGGAGCAAGATAAAATTAGTAAAGCAGCTATTATTGGTGTGGTGGTTGCAGCATTGGGGTTTTTTGTTGACTTATATGATATCATCATTTTTAGTGCTGTACGTTTAAATAGTTTTATCGACTTAAAGTTTCCCATTGCCGAATGGCCAATACTTACTCGCAATATTTTAAATGCCCAAATGTTTGGAATGTTACTCGGTGGATTTATTTGGGGCACTATTGGAGATAAATTCGGAAGACTAAAAGTATTATTTGGTTCAATATTTATGTACAGTATTTTTACTTTGATGAACGCTTTTGTAACCGACGTAAACGGTTACATGTGGTGCAGGTTTTTTGCAGGAGTAGGATTAGCAGGTGAATTAGGAGCAGGCATTACTTTAGTAAGCGAGCAAATTGATAAACGTTACAGAGGTTTTGCAGTAGCAATGGTAGGAGGCATAGGAATGCTAGGTGCCGTAACTGCTGGAACAGTAGCAACTTTTTTTACTTGGAAAACAAGCTATATTATTGGTTCTGCATTAGGTCTTATACTGCTGCTTTTGCGTTTTGGTGTAATGGAAAGTGGCTTATTTAATGTGATGAAAGTTGAAGGTATTAGCAAAGGAAATTTTATGTTGATACTAAAAAATAAAGATCGACTTTGGAAATTTATTTGCATTTTATTGGTAGGTATGCCGGGATGGTTTGCAACTGGAATTCTTATTACATTCACTAAAGAAATTGCAACAAGCATGGGGATGACCGCATTGCCATCAGCTGCAACTGTAGTGTCACTTAATTTTTTAGGATTTGCGTTTGGTGATCCGCTGTGTGGTTTTCTGAGTCAAAAATTGCAAAGTAGAAAAAAGGCGATCTATGTGTTTTTGATTGCCTATTCAGTATTTCTAGCATTGTTCTTTTTATTTGCCAAATACTCGGTATTCTTATACACAGGCCTTTTCATTTTGATGGGATTAGGAGTAGGCTTTACAATTATGTTGTTTACTTTGGCTGCAGAACAGTTCGGTACCAATATAAGAACCCTTGCTACCAGCACTTCATTAAATCTAGTTCGCGGCTGGGTAATTCCATTAAGTTTTGCTTTTCAATGGTTGGCAGTTTTATTTGCAGGAAACTATTATTATAGTGCAATGATAATAGCATTTGTTGCGCTTTGCTTAGCATTTTATGCTATGACGCAATTAGAAGAAACCTACCATAAAGACCTTGATTTTTATGAGAAATAAAAACAAGCTATCTTCAAAAAAAATTAAACAATATTAAAAAATTACCGCTATTCATAATTTTTTTTTACTATTCAGCAAATTGGTTTTACCCAAAAAAAACTGCAATTAAATGTGGTCGGTTACTTGATGTTAAAACAGGACAAATAAAATCGAATCAAGTAATTATCATCAAAAATAATTTGATCGATCAAATTATAGATAGCAAAAGTTTTGGTCAAAAAGTAGATACCATTATCGACCTAAGCAATTTTACAATCCTTCCAGGGTTAATTGATTGCCATACTCACGTGTTATTGCAGGGAGATATTACCAGTGAAGATTATGATGTACAAGCATTAAAAGAATCTATTCCTTATAGAACCATACGTGCAATAAATAGTTGTAAACAAGCGCTGATGAATGGTTTTACAACTATTCGAGATCATGGTACAGAGGGAGCAGGATTTGCTAATGCTGATCTTAAAAAAGCCATTAATACCACAGGGCACTATTAATTAAAAGCTTCCGATTACTCTTGGGAGTTAACAATGCCAAAAGGGTTGCAAGAAATTACTGACGCAGATTGGATAAAATTTTATGCAGATAGAGCCTACACAAAGCAAGCAGTCGGAAGCTATAAAAGTCTGCCCAATTTTACAAAAGAAGAAATAACGGCCATTGGTGATGAAACAATTCGCTCTGGGAAAAAACTGGCTGCGCATGCTATTACGGGAGATGGTGTAATTGCATCTATCAATGCAGGAGCTAGTAGCATAGAACACGGATTTGGAATGGATGATGAATGCTTGAAATTATCTGAACCCGAATTATTTAGAAAAGCAATAAAAGCTGGTTTACCCATTGCTTATGGTACTGATATTGGCGGATACGATTGGAACGAACCTCAATCAAAAGATTTTGAATTCATGGTACAATATGGAATGGGTAATGAAAAACAGAATTATTTATAAATAATTGGACAATAATATGCTCGAATTAGGCTTATTGATCTTTTTTTGAAAAAATAATTTAAAAATTGCTTCTTAACCCTAATTTTACGCAATTCTACTTAAAAATGACTCCAACTCTTAACTCCAACGAATCAATCCCTTCTCAAAAGAAAAAAATCATTGTTTTAGGCAGTGGTCCCAATAGAATTGGTCAGGGTATAGAATTTGATTATTGCTGTGTTCATGGTTTATTGGCAATTAAAGAATGTGGTTTCGAATCAATCATGATAAACTGCAACCCCGAAACTGTTTCTACCGATTTTGATATGGCCGATAAATTATATTTCGAACCCGTATTTTGGGAACATATTTGGGAGATCATTGAATTAGAAAAGCCTTACGGAATTATTGTACAGTTAGGCGGACAAACAGCATTGAAATTAGCAAAACGATTACACGAAAAAGGAGTAAGAATTATGGGTACTTCTTTTGATGATATGGATATTGCAGAAGATCGTGGAAGATTTAGTGATTTATTAAAAGAATTAAGCATCCCCTATCCCGAGTATGGAACTGCATTTAATGCTGATGAAGCCATTGAAGTTGCCAATAGAGTTGGATATCCTGTGTTGGTTAGACCGAGTTATGTAATAGGCGGACAAAGGATGAAAATAGTAATTAACGACGAAGAGGTTGAAAAAGCAGTCATTAGTTTATTAAAACATCTTCCCGGTAATAAAATATTAATAGATCATTTTTTAGACAGGTGCCAAGAAGCCGAAGTAGATGCTATTTTTGATGGAGATAATTTCCATATAATGGGTGTTATGGAACATATTGAACCTGCCGGCATTCATAGTGGTGATAGCAATGCAGTGTTGCCAGCCTTTAACCTTACTCCACTTGTAGTTGAAACAATGGAGTTTTATTCAGAAAAAATTGCAAGAGCATTAAGTATTAAGGGTTTAATTAATATTCAATTTGCAATTAAAAATGATAAAGTATATGTAATAGAAGCAAATCCTCGTGCTTCAAGAACTACTCCTTTTATTGCTAAAGCATACCAAATTCCTTACCTTAATATTGCAACTAAAGTAATGTTAGGAGAAGCAAAAATTACCGACTTTACAATTGAGAAAAAACTAGAAGGCTATGCTATAAAAGAACCGGTTTTTAGTTTCGATAAATTTCCTGGCGTTAATAAAGAACTTGGACCAGAAATGAAGAGTACTGGAGAAGCCATTCGTTTTATTAAAGACTTAAGAGATCCTTATTTCAGAACACTCTATAAAGAGCGTAGTATGAACCTGAGTAGATAGCGTATTAATACCTGTTTTTGAGAGCTGCAATAAATATTGCAGCTTTTTTATTTAGGTTTAGAGATGAGTAAAATATTTAAAGAGCGTTTATGGTACCAACAACCGTTTATTAGAATTACTATAGCGTTCATCACTGGTATAATTATTGGAAAATATTATTCGGTTCCAGTTACATTTGCACAGCCAATAATTATATTCTGCTGCACATTTTTAATTGGGTTTAATTTTCTTCCTCCAAGAATAAAATTTCGCTTCGCATGGATCGCAGGTTTTTTAATTCATGCTGGATTAATTGCATTCGGATGGTTATTGATGAACCAGAATCAACAAAAACCAAAACCGTTCAAACATATACCCATTAGCGTTATTCTCCAAGAGCCGTTATCCAATACCGCTAAATCCATGAAAACCATTGGTAGGTTTGCTGATCAAAAAATAATAATATATTTTCAGAAAGATGAAAAATTAAATGAGCTTAAAGTAGGTAGCCAAATACTGCTCTATAAATATCCCGATACCATTGTTAATGCTAGTAACCCAGGAGGGTTTAACTTTAAACTGTATGCTGCATCACAAAAAATATATTATCAAACTTATTTAAAAAAAGGCGATTATCAAATTACAAATATTAAACAAATATCATTCGCTAAAAAACTTTTAAATCAATTATCAGTTTGGGTGTTGAAAACAATCAATCAGTTTATACCCGAAAATAAAGAGGCTAGTGTTGCAGAAGCACTACTTATTGGATACAAGAAAAATTTAGATAAAGAATTATTACAAGCATATAGCAACACTGGCGTGGTTCACATTATTGCAATCAGCGGATTGCATTTAGGAATGATTTATGGATTACTTATATTTATTTTAAAACCATTAAAAAAAACTCGACAAAGTAAGTGGTTACAATCATTCATAATTCTTACAGTTATATGGATATTTACTTTAGTTACCGGGGCAGCACCATCAATTTTACGTTCGGCAATTATGTTTAGTTTTATTATTTTTGCTGAACAACAAGGGCGTACATCTCCTATTTATAATGGCTTAGCAGCATCTGCATTTTGTGTATTATTATACAATCCAATGCTTTTATGGGATGTTGGTTTTCAACTCTCTTATGCTGCAGTAATAAGCATTGTAGCATTCTCTAAACCAATTACTCATTCCATTTATTTCGAAAACAAATTATTAAGAAGTGCATGGCAGCTAACAGCAATAACCCTTTCGGCACAAATTTGTACACTCCCCCTTCTACTCTTTTATTTTCACCAGTTTCCCAATCTTTTTATTTTTACCAACTTTATCGCTATTCCTTTATCCGGATTAATATTGTATTTAGAAATACTATTACTAGTAGTAGCTCCACTTACCTCAATTGCAACAATTATAGGAAAGATTACCACTTTTTTAATAAAACAAATGAATGAGCTGATTGAAAATACGGCTAAGATTCCGTTTGCAGTAACTGAAAATATTCAAATCGATTTTTGGCAAACGCTTATTTTATACATTTTTATTATTTGCTCGGCAATATGGATGATGAAGAGAAAGTCATCTATATTTTTACTAGCACTTTTTAGTTTAACAGCATTTGTGGGAATACGAAGTTTTAGTTTACTAAAAGCAATGCGCCAACAAAAAATTATAGTCTATTTTACTCCAAAGATTTCAGCCATTGATATTATAAATGGTACCAACCACCAATATATTGGTAACCCTTCAATTTATAATGATCCATTATTAGTAAAAAATTATTTAACGCCAACTAGAATACTGTACCGAGCATCACAACCAAAGTTATTGATCAACAATATAAAAAATAATTCTACTGTTTTTAGTTCTACCAAAAAGCTGATTATTATCAATGAAAAATTTAATTTATCCACTATTCCGTCCCAACAAAATATCGACCTAATTATACTCACCGGCAATCCAAATATCAGTATAAGTCAAATCAATCAGCTTATTCACTGCAATCAGTATGTATTCGATTGCAGCAATCCAATGTGGAAAATAGAAAGATGGAAAAAAGAAGCAGAGAACTTACATTTGCGGTATCATTCAGTACCACAAAAAGGTGCTTTTGAATTTGATCTATAGACTTTTACTCTTTATTAAATCATGCAAAAGAAAATTCAATCCGCATTAATCTCCGTTTTTTACAAAGATGGCCTTGCCCCAATTGCTCGCCAATTGCAACAATTAGGAATAACTATTTACTCAACTGGAGGCACTCAGCAATTTCTTGAAGACTTAGGAATTATCTGTGTTCCTGTTGAAAGCTTAACCACTTATCCTTCCATCTTAGGCGGTAGAGTAAAAACATTGCACCCCTCGGTATTTGGTGGTATTCTTGGAAGAAGGTACGAACCACAGGACCTTGTTGAAATGAAGCAGTACAATATCCCTGAAATTGATTTAGTAATTGTAGACCTATATCCTTTTGAAGAAACATTAAAAAGCACATCCGAAGAAAAATTAATCATCGAAAAAATTGATATTGGAGGGCCTTCAATGATTAGAGCTGCGGCTAAAAACTTCAGAGATGTAACGGTTATTGCAGCCAAAGATAGCTACAGCGATTTAGAACAATTACTCATCAACCAAAAAGGAGAAATAAGTTTAGAACAAAGAAAGTCCTTTGCTGCTAGTGCTTTTGAAGTTGTTATGCATTACGATATTGCCATTAGTAATTATTTTAATCCAGTGCCAGAACAAATATTAAGGTATGGCGAAAACCCTCACCAGAAAGCAATATTCAAAGGGAACCTTCATGAAATTTTTACTCAACTAAATGGGAAAGAATTATCCTATAATAATTTGGTAGATGTTGATGCTGCCATTCAATTAATTGGCGATTTTAATACCACTAAAGAAGCCGTGTTCGGTATTATTAAACATACCAATGTTTGTGGCATTGCTTTACGCGCCACTGTTAAAGAAAGTTGGGATGCAGCATTGTCTGGAGATCCTGAAAGTGCTTTTGGTGGAGTATTGGTTTGTAATCAACCAATTGATAAAACTACTGCTGAAGCAATTAATGAATTATTTTTTGAGGTACTCATTGCCCCTAGTTTTAATGAAGATGCTTTGCTTATTTTAAAGGCAAAGAAAAATAGAATTTTATTAAAGTTAACCGATATTAATTTTAAAACAACTACTGTAGTTAAGTCTATACTTAACGGATCACTAGAGCAAGATAGCGACACAGGTAATTTTGAAAAATGGGATGAAGTAGGTGGCAGGTCAACTACAGAATTAGAAAAAACCAATTTAACTTTTGCCAATATTGTTTGCAAACATTTAAAAAGTAATGCCATTGCATTAATTAAAGACTTACAGCTTGTAGGTAAAGGATGCGGACAAACCAGTCGCATTGATGCCTTACGCCATGCCATTGAAAAAGCACACCAATTTAAATTCGATTTGTCGGGTGCTGTTCTCGCTTCTGATGCTTTTTTCCCTTTTAATGATTGTGTAGAAATTGCCCATACAGCTGGTATCAAAGCTTTTATACAACCAGGCGGGTCGGTGAGGGATAAAGACAGTATTGAATATTGTATAAATCATCAGCTTGCAATGGTAATTACAGGTACAAGACATTTTAAACATTAAATAGATTGACCACTAAGCAGAAAGCATATTTTGCCCTAGCCATAACCAGTACCGTTTGGGGAACAAGCTGGATAGCTAGCAGAATGGCTGTTCAAAAAGTGCCTGCATTAGAAGTTGCAGCAATCAGGCAAGGAATTGCTGGTTTATTATTTACAGGATTTTTTTTAGTTAAAGGAGAAAAAATACCAACGTTAAAAGAAATGAAATGGATGGCGGGAATGGCTGTTTTACTATTTGTTTCAGCAAACGGATTTGCAACAGTTGGAGTAAAATATATTTCGAGTGGATTGGGCGCTTTAATTGCTGCCTTGTATCCATTAAGTGTAGTGCTTATAGAACGTATATTTTATAAAAATACAAAAATCACTTCCTATACTTTTTTAGGAATCACTTTAGGCATTATTGGAATTGGATTTGTATTTTATGAAAATGCTTTCCATCATCATCCAGAAGGATATATTATTGGAATTATTTTTTCTGTAATTGCTATGTTGAGTTGGAGTATAGGAACCATTATCATTGCAAGAAGAAAATCAATAATTAACCCCTACTTTGCTACTGGTTGGCAAATGCTTTTTGGTTCTGCAATGCTTTTTGTAATGGCAGTATTTTCTGGAAACTGGTTGCCCGTAAATGAAATTCCTATTAGTACATGGAAAGCAATAGCATACCTCGTTTCAATGGGTTCAATTCTTGCATTTGTTGCTTTTATTTATACAATGAAACACCTTGAGCCATCTATAGCTGCATTATATGCCTATATCAATCCAATTGTAGCAATTTTAATTGGATCCGTTTTGGTAGATGAAGTGCTTACACTAAATATTATTATCGGAACAATCATTACATTAATTGGCGTTTACATTGTAAACCAAAGTTTGAAAAAAGAAAAGAAAGCGTTGATAGAGCCTATCGAGTAGTTTATCGAGTACCGTTCCTTAGTAAAAAATCGGCATACAAATCCTTCCATTCTTTAAATGCAGCTTGACCAGTTAAAAAATTATTATGGAAGATGGTAATACACTCTCCTCCTACGTTTTTAACAGTATCTAAATAATATTGCAAGTCGGCACTTGCCTTGTCTATAGCAATTCTTTCCTGAAAAATAGCAGTAGCATCCATATAACAAAATGGATGTACTACCAGCGCTGTTGATATATTATCTTTTAAATTAAACCAATAATGTGGTTTAGTGTAAGAAGCCCTAAAACCATTGATAGTAGGGTATCCCATGGAATAGTCATGCTTAATTTTTGCATGATTCAACTCCTGATATGTATTCGGGAATTCAATTTTAATATAATGATTTCGTGAAGCTTTAACCTCGTTGCCAATCAAGTTTTTGAGTTGGGTAATTTCATTTTTCAATAACCCTTTGTTCTCTGTTGATTGAATAGAAGGATGAATTCCTATTTCATAATTTTTTGCATGATTAGATATTAAATTTTTTATTGCCGCAGAATTTGGATTAATATTTTTATCAAATCCCTTTTTATTTGCTGCTAATAGAAAAAAGTAAATCGGTTTTAATTGTAGGCTACTATGCATTAAATCTAACCAATCATATACATCATAAGGATCTTTTTTTGTTCCACCCAATACTGCTAATCTTTCTACCACATCATTGCTATTCCCCTTAATAAAGTCTCTAAAAAAGCCAATAACGTTTCTTAAAATACTTTGATTACTATAGCTATATGCAATATCAATATCATAGGTAGGAACAAACGACCAAGATCTATCCATAATAAACAATGAAGTATATTTCAATTCAATCTGCTTCATCCATAATTGAATTAATGGCTGATGTAGGAAGTTTTTGTTAAATGCTAAACTGTTTGTATGGCTATATCTTCCAAGCTCATCTTTTTTATGTGGCAGGTATTCTTCGTAGCGAGTTAATAAGTAAAAAGATGCTGCAAAAATGTCGAATGGAATACTTCCATTGGTTTTAAAAAACGCTGTTAATCCCTTCCATTCAAAGCAATCTATAAGCTGAGGCTCAACACCTGTTTGCTCAAGTAATCCATGCGGAACAATATGTAGCTGCTCATTACCAAAACAATTGGTAGAGTAATTGATTTTGAATCCATCGAAAGAAAAGAATGTTTCTATAGAATTGGTAAAATTAATTGCTTCCCCTAAAATCGTAGAAGCAATATAGTTGAAGCGAACAAGTGGATGTGGTGTATATAATAAGATGGGTATTTGTTCGGACACTCTTCTGATAATTAATAATTAATTTCTCTCCTTCCACAATTCATTAAATGTTTTCTTGCTAAAATCAAGGTCGTTTCTATGAGCAGTCCACCCTTTAAAAACTTTATTCACTACCCAATTTTTCATTTTAGCATTAGCAGCATTCATCATAATTCTATTTAAACTAGCCGTTTTCCATGCTTTCCATGCAAGCCGTTCAGCTATAGTACTAATACCTTGTACCACTGCTTCATGTCTATTATCTAACAATAGTTCGTGAAGATTAATTTTAACAGGACAAACTTCGGTGCAATTACCACAAAGAGAAGATGCGTTGCTCAAATGTTTATACTCTTCAATACCGCTTAAATACGGTGTTATAACCATTCCAATTGGACCGCTATAAGTGGTTTCAAAAGAGTGCCCACCAATATTTTTATAAACCGGACAAGCATTTAAACACGCACCACAACGTATACAATACAAGGCTTCTCTTGCAGTAGTGTTAGCCAGCAAATTGGTTCTACCATTATCTAATAAAATTACTATCATTTCTTCAGGACCATCAGTTTCATTAGCCTGCTTTGGACCAGCTATAATAGTATTATACACGGTAACTTTTTGTCCTGTTCCATAAGTTGATAATAATGGCCAAAATAAAGAAAGGTCATGAACAGAAGGAATTACTTTTTCAATGCCAACAATTACAATATGCGTTTTAGGCCAAGCACAACTCAGCCTAGCATTGCCTTCATTTTCTGTAACAGCAATAGCTCCAATATCAGGCAGTATAAAGTTTGCGCCTGTTACACCTACTTCTGCTTCAATATATTTTTTCCTCAAGTTAACTCTTGCAACCATTGTTAACTCTTCTGGAGTTAAACCGCCTGGAGTGCCCAGTTTTTGAGCAAATAATTTTGCTACATCTTCTTTGCTTTTATGCATTGCAGGTGTAACAATATGATAAGGTGCTTCTCCGTCTAATTGTTGAATATACTCTCCTAAATCTGTTTCAACACTTTCAATTCCATTAGATTCTAAAAAACTATTCAAATGAATTTCTTCGGTAACCATGCTTTTACTCTTCACCAAAGTTTTGCAATGCTTTTGTTTACAAATTGCTCCGATATATTCTAATGCTTGTTCGCCAGTTTCTGCCCATAATACTTTAGCACCTCTTGCAGTAATTTTTTTCTCAAATTCTTCTAAATATTTATCGAGGTTTTCAATAGCATCCCACTTTTTATTCTTAGCTCTCTCCCTAGCTCCCATTATATCGGAAAATTGTTTTTTACCGATGGGCACAACAGCATTGTATTTACTAATATTAAAATTAATTTTTCTGCGATGATCTAAGTCTGCAGCTTTAATGGTGCTTTTAGCAATGAATGATGCAGCGTTATTACTCATTAATTTTATTTTTTTTCAATTGCTCCGCCGTTGCAGAAAGTGTATTATAAAACTCTTCACCATATTTTCTAATCAATGCATCTTTCAGAAAAATATATACTGGAACTTTTAACTTTTTACCCAAGTTGCAACCCGATTTACATAGGTCTGTTCTGGGTTGATAATTTACATATTCAATATCAGGATCGCGTTTACTTTTTTTGGTGAGGATAGGAAAAAGGTGACAGCTCAATGGTTTTTTCCAATCTAGTTTGCCATCATAATATGCTTGTTCAATTCCACATTTAATAATGCCATGATCGTCTTTTAGCCCGTATGCACAAATACCACCATTAATTGTTGGTGTAACCCACCCAAATTCTTGGTCATAAACATACTTGCCAACTCGTTTTACTTCGTCAATTCCGTCTTTGGTCATATATGGTTTTATGACTTCATAAAATTCATCCAGTTTTTTTAGTTCCCATTTTTCCATTGGTGCACCAGCATCTCCATCTTCACAACATCCACCTTTACATTTGTTTAAATCGCATACAAATTGTTCGGAAACAACATCATCGCTTACCAACACATTATCAATAGCAATCATCCTTTAAATATATTTGCGTAAAGATAAGTCAATTATTAACTAAGGCTAATTGTTGCGCCATTTAAAACTATTGATCAAATGTTTAACGTCTTCAATAAGAAATTGGTTTACTATTCCTAGCGAATCGGCATTAGGAGCTGCATCAAAATAAAGTGCTCCCCGCAAAAAATGTTTTGTAGAATCAGATAAAAAAAATTGATTGGCAGTTGCTACATCTCCACCTACTGTAAAAAAAACACCGTGTATTTGATTAGCAGTAGCAATCAATGAATCATTGATAGAGTATGCTTTTGAAGTATGCTTGCTAGTAAGCGCAAAAGATTGTTTTTTTAAAGTATCAAAAACGTGTTTTGCATCAATGCTTTGATAGGTAATATGTATTTTACCGCTTAAGGAAGGGAAATTGATATTGATCCACCATGGATTTTCTGTTGCTTGTTCAAAGTAAGTACTGTCTTTAGTAACAGTTCCATACACCGGATACTCAAAAGTATATGGGTATCCAGGTTGATTAAACAGTTGGTATTTTTTTTCGGGAAAAGGAATATTAAAATAACCAGTTGGCTTGGGAGTAAAGCTGCTATTACAGGATGATGCAAAAATTGCAAAAGTGATAGCAAATAAAAAAAAACTACCTGTTATTATTCTCATTATTTATTGTCATCTTAATTTTATTAATCCTATTCTTGGCAACTTCCAATACAGTAAAATCAAAATCACCTGTACTAACTACTGTTGCAGCCAATGGAATCTCACCTGCTAATTCCAAAACCAACCCTGCTAATGAATCGCTTTCTCCTTTAATAGTATCAAAAGTATCTGCCGAAAGATTCATCACTTTGCATACATCATTGATCATTGTTTTTCCTTCAAAAATAAAGTTTAGGTCATCTATTTTTTTATATCCAACTTCTTCTTCATCAAATTCATCTTTAATATCACCTATAATTTCTTCTAAAATATCTTCGAAAGTAATTATTCCACTAGTGCCGCCAAACTCATCAACCACAACAGCAAAATGAATTCTTTTTGATTGAAATTCATTGAGCAAATCTTCAATTAATTTTTGTTCATGCACAAAATAAGGTGGGCGAATAAGGCTAATCCAGTTAAAGTCGTCTGCCTGATCTAAAAATGGCAATAGGTCTTTGGAATGAATCATTCCTATTACATTGTCCAGTTCTTCCTTATATACTGGCAATCGGCTGTAATGCAATTCACGAACAACTTCTACCAATTCAGCAAAACTTGTTAGTTCATCTACACCATGAACATCAACCCTAGTTTTCATTACTTGTTTAACAGTGATATTGCCAAACTTTACAATTCCTTTCAGTATGTTTTTTTCATTTTCGGAAGCAGTATTTTCGGTAGTAATATCAATTGCGTGATCTAGTTCTTCTAAACTATAAGCTCCATTTGTTCGAGTAGATAATTTTCTTTCAATTACATCAGAAAACTTCACCAATCTTTTACTTAAACCAGAAGTTAAATAAGTAATAAATTGAACGATCCCGCCAAAGTCTTTCGCAAATCGAATATTATTTTGAGTTGCCCAAACTTTGGGCATTACTTCCCCAAATAATACCAATACAAATGAAACCGCTAGTACTTTAATTACAAACGCGAGCCATGCAGCATTAAACTGTTCGAAGTTGAACATTTCATCTATCAATAAATTAGAGATGATGATGATAGAAATATTAATAAAACTATTGGCAATTAGCAAAGAGCCTAATAATATTTTGGGCTCCTCTAACATATCTACAATTCTTTGATAAGAAGCTTGTTGTTTAGATCTTAATATGTTTATGTCTTTATGTGTTAGCGAAAAAAAAGCTACTTCCGCACCAGCTAAAACAAATGAGAGAAATAAAAGAAATAACAAAAATACAATCAGTACCGTAGTTCCCTGGGCTTGAATGGCAGATAACAAATAAATAGAACTAATAAATTCTGTAACAGGGTGGTAATCCAAAATAGATTGTTTAAGTTAAAAACTAACTAAGCATCAATAGCTTAGTTTTGATATTAATTGCAAAATTATCATTTCTTCTACAATTAAAATGGAAGAGATTCCTCAGAATCGGGTAAATTAGTAGACCCATCACCAAAACCTTCTAATCCCTCTCCAAAAGCATTACTCCCACTAACGCTGTCGACCCTTTTATCAAGCATAATTAAATTATCGCCCACTATTTCTGTGGCATATTTTTTATGCCCCTCTTTATCTTCCCAACTTCTCGTTCTTAATTTGCCTTCTACATATATCAAACTGCCTTTGTGTAAATACTTTTGAGCCAATTCTGCTAATCCTCTCCATAAAACAACAGTATGCCATTCTGTTTGTGCAACTAATTTTCCTGTGCGATCTTTATACGTTTCCGTTGTTGCCAATGGAAATTTAGCTACTGCAATATTACCCTCCAACTGCTGTACATCAGGGTCTTTACCCAAATTACCAATTAACATTACCTTGTTTACGCCGCGCATAAATGTATATTTTAGGCATTAAAGGATGCGTATACTAAAATTACCCCTTTTTTACTATAATTAATAGGTTCTTTAAAAATAGCATCTGTTATTTGTTTTCTTCAAAATATGCTGTAATAAACCGAGGAAAAGCCAACTGTTTAAATTTAGAACCGCTAACCCAATTTAGACTTTCTAATGATGCAGGAATTACAGATAAATTAATACGAATAAAGTTTCCAGTAATTTGTTGATGGGTGAGTTGCTGTTTTCGCAGGTTGGAAATACTTACAATACTTGCTTTTTTAATTCCAAGTTGATTGTCTAAAAATTGATGAACACTAACAGTATTCCATTCTAAGATCTTATCAGATTCAACCAAGAAAAACTCATACAAACCTTCCCAAATATCTTTATTTCTACGTTGTATTACGCCTATTTTTCCATTACAATTAAAAATAAAATAATAAAACAATCTGTGTTTTTTATTGATCGTTTTTGTTTTAACTGGCAATACATTTACCCTCCCAGATTCAATTGCAGCACAGGTTTTATGTAATTTACAGGTTGTACATGAAGGCAATGCAGGCTTACATATAATAGCCCCAAAATCCATGATAGCTTGGTTATACAAGCCAGCTTCTTTTGGAGAAAGTAATTGATTGGCCAACTCGGTAAAAAAATATTTACCTAATGTTGTATCGGTTGGTTCATCTATGCCAAAATACCGAGCAAGTACTCGAAAAACGTTGCCATCTACTACAGCGTAGGGTAAATTATAAGAGAACGATGCTATGGCAGCAGCTGTATATGGACCAACACCTTTTAGTTGAAGTAATTCCTCGTAATTATTAGGAAAAATACCTCCTAGCTCAAAAGCAATATATCGAGCGGTAAATATTAAATTTTTACACCTTGTATAATAACCCAATCCCTCCCACATTTTGTATACCTCTTCGTCTTTTGCGGTGGCTAATTTAACTACAGTTGGATAACGTTCAACAAAACGATTGTAATAGGCTAATCCTTGTTCTACCCTTGTTTGTTGTAGAATAATTTCACTCAACCAGATCTTGTAAGGATCTTTTTCTCCCTTCCAAGGCATTTTTCGGTCATTATATGCCTTATTCCAATTCATTAGCGTGTTGGTAAACAAGCTTTTAGCTGATTTTGATGGCAATTTTTGTGTATTTTTTTTAGAACTTGGCAATTTTTAGGAAGAATTTTAAATATATAATCAATTTAATAGCTGTAAGTGATTGAATTATTTGACGATTGGAGTAAAATTTGATAAAATTAGTCTTATCTTTCTTGTATTATTCAACATTTTTATTTTACTTTAAGAACCAATAATGGTTAAAAATAGATTCTAATGAGAAAATCAGATCTCATCAACAATATTTCCGAAAAAACAGGCATCCCCAAAGTAGATGTTTTGGTTACCCTAGAAACCATGTTTAAAGAGGTAAAAGATAGTTTATCTCAAGGTCAAAACATATATATACGTGGGTTTGGAAGCTTTATTACTAAAAAAAGAGCAGCAAAAATTGGTAGAAATATTAAGAAAAATATTGCTGTTGAAATTCCAGAACATTTTATTCCCGCATTTAAACCCGCCAAAGAATTTGTAATCGAGGTTAAAAGCAAGCTCAAGTAAGCTACCTTTGCGAAAACTGTATTTCTAAGTGAAAAAACAACAATATATTCTTGCGGCCATTTCCGTTATTATTTGTTTAGGACTTTATTTAGGTGGCAGAACTGTGCCAATAAAGACAGCTTCTACCCATTCTGCCGATGACGGGCATGATCATGCCAATGAAAAAATAGACTTTAAAAAGGATATTTTAGCGGAAGCAAAGCTAAAACTAACCCCAGAACAGAACCAAAGAATTACTTTATTAGAAAATGCAGTAATACGAGGAGATGTAAATGAGCAACAAATTCATGTTTACCATCAATTAGCTAGATTCTGGAAAGATTCGGTTCAATTGTTTGAACCTTATGCATTTTACACTGGAGAAGCTGCGAAGTTGGAAAATACTGAAAAAAACCTCACCTTTGCCGCCCGCTTGTTTTTAGATAGGCTAATGGCAACGGAAAATCCATCCATGCAAACATGGTTGGCAAGTAATGCAAAAGTTCTTTTAGAAAACGCACTGAAAATCAATCCTGCAAATGATTCTAGCAAGATTGGACTAGGTGCTTGTTATATATTCGGCAACATTAGTAGCAACCCTATGGAGGGCATTTTACCAGTGAGGGAAATAGTACAAAGAACCCCTGGAAATGTATACGCACAAATGGTACTTGGACTTGGAGGCAAAAAAAGTGGTCAATTTGATAAAGCAATTGAACGTTTTCAAGCAATTCTCAAAGTTGATCCATCTAATGTTGAAGCAATTTTTAATATTGCCGAATCGTATGATCAGAAGGGAGATAAAACCAATGCAATTGCTTATTACGAAAAAGCAAAGCAACTGGTAAATATCCCCGAAGCAAAAGAAGAATTGAATAAACGAATCATTGAGTTGAGAAAATAATTTATTGTTTAACTATTTAAAATTGTCTTGGTATGCCTTGTGGTAAGAAAAGAAAGCGTCATAAAATTGCGACGCACAAAAGAAAAAAACGTTTAAGAAAGAATCGTCATAAGAAGAAGAATAAATAATTCAACTTCTATTGCCATAATTTAAATGCATTGAAACTTAGGTTTCAGTGCATTTAATACTTATCTACATTCTATCGCTGAATCCTTTACTAGCTGCAACTTTACTTCCTTTCTCCTTCTTTACAGCGATGATTTATAGCGTAAGTAGATAATCACTTCCCGCAATTGGGTAAGTGAAATTATATTTTAAAGTTGCCATAGTGAACAAAGAACTGATTATAAACGCAGCTCCAACCGGTGTTGAAATAGCTTTATTGGAAGATAAAAAACTGGTTGAACTGCATACCGAAAATACCGACATGAATTTTGCTGTTGGTGACCTTTACCTAGGTAAAGTAAAAAAATTAATACCCGGATTAAACGCAGCATTTATAGATGTTGGTTTTGAAAAAGACGCGTTTTTACATTATACTGATTTAAGTCCGTATGTAAAATCGATCATTAAATTCACCCAAATGGCCATGAACGATAAAGAGCCAAATGGATTTGATTTTGCCAAGTTTCAAATAGAACCAGAAATAGTAAAAACCGGAAAAATTAATGAAGTATTAAATGGAAAGCCCAATGTATTGGTTCAAATTTTAAAGGAGCCGATTGCGGCAAAGGGACCAAGATTAAGCTGCGAAATTTCTTTACCTGGCCGTTTTGTTGTTGTTACTCCTTTTAATGAAATTGTTGCTGTTTCTAAAAAAATACATTCTTCAGAAGAGCGTAAGCGTCTACACAAAATTGTAGAAGCAATACGACCGAAAAATTTTGGTATCATTGTACGAACTGCTGCCGAAGGAAAAAGTACTGCAGAATTACATCAAGATTTATTGAGCATTACAGAAAACTGGAAAAATATTCAGGAAAAATTAAAGGGTGCAGTTGCTCCAATTCGCATACTAAGTGAGGAAACAAAAACCACTAGCATACTGAGGGATTTATTGAGTGCAGATTTTAATAAAGTAGTGGTAAACGATAAAAGTTTATTTACCATTACTCAAAACTATATTCAAAGAATAGCTCCAGATAAAACAGATATTGTAAGCTTATACCAAGGAAATGGCTTGCCAATTTTTGATCATTACGGAATTACAAAACAGGTAAAATCATCTTTTGGCAAAACCGTAAATTTACCTAGTGGTGCTTATTTAATAATTGAACATACAGAAGCCCTTCATGTAGTTGATGTAAATAGTGGCTATAAAAGTGTAAGCAATAATCAGGAAGAGAATGCGCTACAAACCAATATGGAAGCGGCTGAGGAGATATCTCGCCAATTACGTTTGAGAGATATTGGAGGTATTATTGTGGTAGATTTCATAGATATGAAATTGCCAGATAACAAAAGAAAAGTACAAGAAGCGATGGAAGGTTTTATGAAAACCGACAGAGCAAAACATTCTGTATTACCTATTTCAAAATTTGGATTGATGCAAATTACGCGTCAGCGAATGCGCCCCGAAGTAAATATTAATACTTCAGAAGATTGTCCGGTTTGCAACGGTACTGGTAAAATTACGTCCACATTATTGTTAGAAGATGAAATAGAAAAACGTTTGTATTATTTAACTTCTCATGCGCATAAAAACTTAACACTTTCGGTACATCCAATTGTTTACTCGCATTTAACAAAAGGGTTTTTTACTAATATTGTTAAAAAATGGAGTAAGAAATTTAAAACCAAAATTAAGATTAGTCAAAATACCAATTATCATATCATTGAATTTCATTTTTTCAATGAACATGAGGAAGAGATAAAACTATAAAGTAGTTTAATACTTTATTTGAAATAGGTTACTAGTAAATGTGAAAGAGATCATAAGTAAACAAGATTCCTGATAAAATAAAACCCCGGTTCAATTAGATTGACCGGGGTTTATTTATTTAAATAAATTATCAGTAACCTGGATTCTGAATCAGGTTCTTATTTACATCAGTTTCTCTTCTTGGAATAGGTAATATTAACTTAGGATCATTCCATGCTAGCGTGCCAACTGGAGTTTGTAAACGCTTAGCTTCAATTAAGTTATGTCCTTCAAAAGCTAACTCAAGTGATCTTTCTTTGGTAATGTCTGATAGAGATACTAATAGCAATGATGCTAAACCTACACGATTACGGATTCTATTAATATCAGCTAAAGGAGTTGCGCCAATGATGGTTGCTAAACGCTGATTACATTCTGCACGAGTAAGAAACATTTCGGCTAAACGAATAATACATACATCACCAAAACGGTCTAGATGCTTTTGGGTATAGTTGTTACCACCACTTAAAATGAAATAACCCTTTCTGAAATCACCATTTTCGTATGCTGCAATATGAGCAGGCCTAATTTTACAATCACTTCTTCCTGCAGTTCCAGGAATAGAACCAATAGTTCTTCCAAAATAAGTATTCTGAGAATTGACACCGTCTTGAGTAGTTACTTTCAAGGAGAATAAATATTCTGCTGGAGTTGCTCCACCATTATTAAGAAAAGTAAACCATAAACTGCCAAAATTAGGGGCTATTACTTTTCCACTACCTACAATAACTCTATTAGCAGCATCTCTTGCACCTGTGTAATCTTTAAGCATTAAATATACACGGCTCAATTGAGCAGCAGCAGCCCATTTGCTTACATAGTTACCGTTGGAAGAAGGTAACAAAGACTCTGCTTTAATAAGATCAGCAACTACCTGATCGTAAACTGCTTTAACAGTTGCTCTTGCGGGATAGTTTGCCTCTGTAACATTACCAGTTGGAGTTAGTACCAATGGTACCCCAGGGTTAGTAGCAAAATCTCCGTCCCCCACAAACTTTGCATATAATCTTACCAATTCAAAGTATATTGAAGCTCTTAACATTAAAGCTTCCCCCTCTACAGAGTTTCTTTTTGCAGTAGAAGAAGTTACTTTACTTACAGCAGAAAGTACATTGTTACATCTATTAATAGTATTGTAGGCTGAAGACCAGGTACCTGTAGCGTTTCCATTATCAACTACCATTTGAGTTTGGTAAGCATCAGATAAGCCAGCAAAAGTACCAGTAAAATTAATATTAGTTGAATTACCAATTAGATCATTCAATACCATGATGTCTCCTCCATAAACAGCAGCACCTTGAGCTCCATCATAAGCACCAATCAATGTTACTAAAACATCTCCTTCGGTATTTAAAGCTACATTGTCAGCAATGCTCGCAGTTGGTGCAATTTCATCTAGTCTTTTCTCGCAACTTACTAGCGTAATAATACCTAAAAGCAGAAATGTTTTAAGGTATTTACTTATGTTGTTATTTAATATTTTCATATTAGTCATTATTAATTAATTAAAAATTAATGTTAAAACCAAACAGAATAGTTCTTGGTTGTGGTGAGGTATAGAAATCATTTCCTTTAGCAATATTTGAATCAAATGAATCAGCATTAACCTCTGGATCCCAATAAGTGTATTTGGTAAAAGTTAACAAGTTCTGAGCCGATACGTACAATCTTAAACGCTCAATCTTTAATTTAGACAGCTGCTTGGAAGAAAAAGTGTAACCCAAAGAAGCGGTTCTAAGACGTATATAAGAACCATCAATAAGATAACGACTACTTGCTTGAGAACCATTTACTCGGTACAAACGTACCTGAGGAACATTGGTAATATCGCCTGGTTTCTGCCATCTGTCTAACTGATCCGCAGTGTTGTTGTCTTCATACAACATACTTGCAGATGAGTATCTACCCATACCATAAATATTATTCTCGTTACCGGATACACCATTAAAGAAAATAGTCGCATCAAATCCTTTGTAAGAAAAAGTATTTGTTAATCCAAAAATATAATCAGGGTTAGGATCACCTGCTACAATACGTTGTGCTAAAGCGTAATTGCTGGTAGTTCCTTTATTCATTGAACCATCTGTATTTTTAGTATTCAAATAGAATAATGCGTTTCCGTTGGCAGGATCTACACCAGCAAATTCTGGAGTAAAGAATACACCAACCGCATATCCCTCTTGTACACGGTTCATGTTACTAACTCCCCCTTCAATAATTTGACCTTGAATATCGTTTACTTTACCAATGTTTCGAGCAATATTAAAACTTGTTGACCATTTGAATGCACCAATTAAATTTTGAGAGTTGATTACTAATTCAAACCCTTTGTTCTCCAACTTACCTACGTTTCTAATCATGCTATTGAAACCAGTAGTCGCGGGAATATTAACATTCAGTAATAATCCTTCGGTATTCTTAGCATAGTAATCAATTTCACCAGTAATGCGGTTTTTTAGGATACCGAAATCAATACCAAAATCAAATTGTTTGGTAGTTTCCCATTTCAAGTTGTCGTTTCTAAGTTGAGAAGGACGCTGACCAGCTGCACCAGCATAGCCTGCATCACCAGAGAAAAGACCCAATTGAGGGAAGTTGCCAATTTCAGCATTACCTACAATACCATAGCTAGCTCTCATTTTTAAGAAACTAACTATTTTATTGTCTTGTAAAAACTTCTCATTGGTCATGATCCATCCAGCAGAAATTGCCGGGAAAAACCCTGATCTTGAATCTTTACCAAATCTAGAAGACTGATCTATGCGTGCACTTGCAGCAACAATATACTTATCGTCGAAAGTGTAATTAGCTCTTAAGAAATATGACAAGAATCTGAAATCTGTTTGTGAAGAACTACCAGCTGAAATAGTTGCAGCACTTGCAACCTTTTGATAGGAGTTGGATGGGAAAGCGGTACCCTCCGTAAAGTTATATTTAGATTGTGATTGCTGATACTGAGTACCTAAAGTTGCACTTATATTGTGTTTAGATTTAATTACAGTGTTGTAATTAAAATAAGATTGTGTATTATAATTAGTTACAAAAGCACCTCTGTTTGAACCCAAACCTGCGGAAGCCCTTGATTGGTTTCTTACTGTTTGAGATTGGAAATACCCTTCCTCATTCTGGCTCAAGTAATCCATTCCAAATTCGGTTTGGAAAGTTAATCCTTTGGCTAAGTTTGCTTTTAAATATGCATTCCCAAATGTTCTGTAAACATCTTGTGTATATTTAGCATAATTAACGCTTAATACTGGGTTATAATATAATGGAATGTTCACATCGCCAGGAGGTGCACCTGATGGTAAGCCTGTATTAGGATCGATAAAAGGATTCATTGGGTTTAAAGCAATTGCCTGCAACGGATTAGAGAATGCATTATCATCCGGTAAACGTTTGTTGAAAGTTCTTGAAAGGCTTAATGAAACCCCCATATCCAACCAATCGTTTACTTTATTGTCAACGTTTAAACGACCAGTTGTTCTTTTAAGTTCGTTTCCAATCATGGTACCAGTTTGCTCTAAATGCTGGAAAGAAGAATAGAATTTGGTTCTATCGTTACCACCTCTAATTTGCAAATCGGCTTGTCTGTATGGCGCTTTTTGGAATACAGCATCTTGCCAATCATAAGTCTTTTTAGGATCTGTAGCCCAATTTCCATAACTATAATACCCCATTACATCATTTTTTGCATAAGTAGTAAAGCTATTGGGATCATTGAGAGGTGTACCACTTAAATCATCTCTATATTTTGCGCCTTCTAAAATTAGGGTTGCATACTCCTCAGAATTCAACATTTTCAGACGCTTGGTTGCTTCAGCAGCGCCTGTTTGATAGTTAAATGTAACTTGCGTTTTTCCAACACGGCCTTTTTTAGTAGTAATTAATACCACTCCATTTGCAGCACGAGAACCAAAAATAGCACCAGCAGATGCATCTTTTAATACTTCTATAGATTCAATATCGTTAGGATTAAGGTCGGTTAGTGGGTTGGTTGCACCGCCATAAGAGCTCTGACTATTAGAAGTCATTGGAGTACCATCAAGCACGTATAAAGGTTGGCTATTTGCACTAATAGATGAGTTACCTCTAATACGAACAGTAACTGCCTGTCCTAATTTACCGGACTGACTATTTACAAATACACCTGCTGCTTTACCCTGTAGAGCAGCATCTACACTTGGAGTAGGCATATATTCTATATCCTTTCCTTTTACACGAGCAATATTACCAGTAAGTTCTCTCCTAATTTGAGAGCCCCCGAAACCTGTAACTATTACCTCATTAAGATTTGAAACAGCTGAATTTAATACAACACTTATAGAAGTGCCTTTTACAGGAGCTTCTATATCCGAGTATCCAACATAAGAAAATACCAATGTTTTGACACTTGCTGCTATTTTAATACTAAACATACCGTCGGTCCCTGTTAGGACTTTGATAGCTGTGCCTTTGGCTAACACTGATGCTCCAGAGAGAGCATTACCTTTGTCATCTACTACTTTTCCAGTAATAGTAGTTGTTTGAGCCAATCCTGTTGCTAAAAAGAATAGGAAGGCACAAAAACTCATCAGCAGTTTTTTTCTCATAATTATTTTTTTGGGGTTGATCGTTCAAAAAATAGTGATCGGAGTTAAAAGTAAGGAAAAAAATAACTTTATTAAGGAAAAGTTAAAATAAAATTTTAAAATGTTAAATTATTTCATGTAAAATGACATTAAAATATTAGACAATAAATACATTTTTGGTCGAATGTTTAATTTTTTTACAAAAATCAAATAATAAACACATATATAAATTATTATAATTTGTTAAAAACTTATATAAAATTTAGAAAATGGTGCGAAAAAAACACTGAAACCAATTATAGAGATTCAGTTGTAGGAGTTGTTGAGAAATAGCAAGAAAATAAAACTATAAACTATTATAATAATTAAAAATAGAAGCCAGATAGTCTTCATTTTTAAACGACCCCTTGTTTTCTTTAATAAAGGTTTCTACTTTATCTCTATTTTTAAATAATACTTGAAGTACAGATTCTTTATCGCGTTTAAATCTAGCCATTTCACCATTCTGAAACGTAAAATAATTTTCAGAGAGTGCAAAGTCTTTTGCAATTTCTCCGGATAATTCATTCTTACGAGTATCAATTTTTTTAACCATCGATTTTAAGAGCGAAATCTTTCCATCAGCTAAAACTAAACAGAATTCATTTACTTTATGGTTATCTATTGCAGGTAATCCTGCACGAAATAAATAGTTTTTTTCAACTCCTTCAGTAGTATCAATTAAACTAAGATCTTTTACAAAATCGCTTCCGATGATGCCTTCTTCTTTATTGGGTGAAAGGAATGTGATTTCATGCATTACCAGATCTAATTTCAGAGGAACATCAATAAATTTTCTTCCGTTTTTAAGTTCAATTGTTCCAAATTTAAAATCCTTAATTAAATAAGGTGTGCCTTCAACATCTATATATTTAGCAGAAACAGGCCTGCCGTTTACGTCTTTAATAAATATTTGATTGTCCCATTTGCCAAAACTTTTACCAATTTCACTTTGAGCAATCACTGAAATATTTAAACAAACAATCGAAACTATTAAAACAGCAATTTTAGTACCCATTGTATTTATTTATTGTATAAAGCTATTGAACCTAGTGATTAATTGGGAATAAAAAAGCAGGCCCCAAAAATGGGGCCCGCCAACTTAAAATTAAACAAGAGAAAACTAGAGACTCTTTATTATTTAGGGTTTTTAGTTGGAGCACTTCCGGCAGCAGCTGGGTTATAAACCAACTCATTATCTGGAACATCCCAATAATCTAAAAAACCATAATTGATAGTAGCATTAGTATTTAATGTACCAGCAGTTCCAGCAAGAACCACACAACCAGTGCGAGACTTAGAAGGATCTATGATATCGTATCTACGAGCATCGTAGAAAGAAAGACCTTTAAATGCTAGAGCAACTCTTCTTTCTCTTCTTAAGAACTCTGCAGCAGCAGCCTGAGTTTGACCAGCAGCAATGGCAGTTAAGCCAGCGCCTTGGTATGTTCTAACAGTATTAATTAAAGCAGTACCTGCGTCGATATTTGCAGCTCCACCCTGACGAATCAACGCTTCTGCTCTCATTAATGCATTTTCTTCATAGCTACCACATAGTGTAATTTCATTTGCACCAGCAGCTGAGTTTGAATATACAATTGTTCCAGCTACGTTATTACCTCCGTTAAACAATGTATAACGTGTATTAAAGCTATTTCCACGGTCTTGGTTAAAAATACCTACACCAGAGTTTAACTGACGAATATTATTAGTTCTACGCATATCTCCAGTGTAAAACTCCTGTACAAAACGCTCACTTAATTTATATGTATTTGTTGAACTAGATGTAGATTGTACTTTATCTGCAATTGTAGTTCCTAAGAAATCTCCATTAGCATCAGTTCTTCCAGTAAATACAGGATCTGTTGCAGTAATACCATTGGTAGTGAGGGTTTGAACAGAAGCCCACTGAGTAGCAGTCATAGCAGAAACCAAAGTGTTTGCAACAATATTTCTTGCACGCATTGTATTGATATTACGAATCCAAGCTGCATTTGAAGGCACTGTTCCTTTTCCTTTTTGTAAATAACCAGGAATTAGTGCCGACAAAATACTTGTATAATCTAAAGTTGAAGTAGCGGCATTAATATTAGTTTCTGCTCTTGCAAAGTTAGCTTCTGCTTCGGCCAATATAGCCGCTCTAGTTACATAATTTGCATTCGTTGAACCATTTAAACCAGTATTAATTATACCTGCATAATAAATTGATCCAATTCTAGAATAAGCATAGCCTCTCCAAAAATTACACCATGCTTTCACAGTAGCTAATTTTGTAGCTGCTGCTGTTCCACCGCTAAAGGTAGTTTTATTGGCAATATCTTCAACAGAGTTTGCCGAAGTAATTAGGTTATACATATACGCCCACTCATAATATGTAGTGTTTCCTCCACTTTGCGCATTTTTGTTTATTGACCTTAAAAGAGCATATTGAGTATTTGGAGTCCCCGGATTGGCAAGAGTAGCACCACCATCAGTAGTTACAACATTAGGAGCGCCTAATTGGTTGATAAACGCATTTGCAGCTTCTACACCAATAATGTCTCCCATCATTTCATGAAAACCTGTAGTACCAGCCCAAAAACGGCCATAAACTCCATCTGTATATTTAAGCGCAAAAAAGCCATTATAATAAATGCTTCCTTGACCCAATGAAAGTACGCCTGATTCACTAGCAGCACTCGATGGGGTTGGTTGATTGGGGTTGGATATATCTAAGTCTTTTTTACAAGAGCTAACGCCCAGCGTAAGGCCTAGTAATCCAATTAATATTTTATTCTTATTCATTCTATTTATTTTTAGCGTTTTTAATTAGAATCCAAAGTTTAAGCCAACAGAGTAAGCTTTAGTATTAGGAATGGTGTTGTGGTCAACCGCACGATCAAATGCAGAATTACTAGCACCAGAACTAACTTCAGGATCGTAACCTGTATACTTAGTAAATGTAACCAAGTTACGTCCAGACGCTACTAATTGCAATCTGGTAAAGCCTTTTAGCTTAAATGCCTTAGCAAAATCAAAAGCGATTGAAATATTTCTTAAACGCCAGAATGATGCATCTTCATAGAAATAATTCTTAGTACCATTGAAAGCACCAGCTTGGTAAACTCCACGGTAAAATGCAGTGTAAGCTTGAGTTGTACCATCAATAGTAATAGGTTGAGTATAATCACTGTGAATACCATCACGGTACATCCAAGATTTTGTTTGGTTGTAAAGGTGAGAACCATTTACCCAATCCCACTGCATGCTAAACTGTAAGTATCCTTTATAAGAAAGGTTATTTATAAAGCTCATATTGAACAAAGGGTTTGGATCTCCAAAGCTGAACTGGCCAGGAATACTGTAAGGACGCTTAGTTGCCTTATCTATTACCCAACCGTTGCTACCAACTGTATATAATGATTTAGAAGCTGCAGGAATAGCATCTAAGCCAGTTGCTGGGTTAATTGCATTCAAGTCTTTGATAAATAAGAAACCAAATAATTGACCAATTTTTTCACCAGCTTTTAACACATAGTTTGAACTACCTGCTGCTGAAGTTGCCACCACTTCAGCGCCACTTGTAGATGTGATTTCAGAAGTTTGTTTGCTAAAATTGGTTGTCATATCCCAAGTGAAATCTTTCTTAGATAAGATACCTAAGTTTAAACTTGCTTGCCAACCGTTAGAACCTAATCCAAATGCGTTATTAATAACTGTACCTAAGCCAGTAGAAGGAGCTGCATCAACACGATAAATTGCATTGTCTGTAGTACGTTTCCAGTAGGTCATTGAAAAGCTTCCATTTCTCAACCATGCACCTTTTAAAATATTAAATCCTAAATCAACTCCATATTCTTGCTCTTTAGAAATTTCTACTTGTAGAGCAGGGTTAGGACTAGAAGTTGGGAAAGTAAATTGGCTTGCTTGTCCTAAGTTATTTGCACCTAATACAGGGAAACGTTGGAAAGCACCCGGCTGAATACCAGCTTCACCGTAAGCAGCTCTTATTTTAAATGCATTAAAAACTTTAGAAATAGAAGAATTCTGCCAGAAGTTAAAACGATCAATATTTAAGTATGCGTCTGCACGAGGGAAAGTTTGAGCTGTTTGTCCAGATCCGAATGCAGAAGAAAAGTCACTTCTTACACCAACTGAAACACCCGCTAAATCGCTGTATTCAAAACGTTGATTTACCAAGAAACCATAAGTTATGAATGGCTGAATAAAATCACTTACCACTTTATAAACACCTGCTTGTGAGGCATTCCATGGAGTATAAGCAGGAGCATCATAACCATAAGAACCAAAACGCTTAAAAACATTCTTACGGTAATCATAAGAAAACTGAGTACTTGTTTTAATTGGAATTTTTAATTTAAAATCTTTTTCAAAATCGGTACGAACTGTAGCGCTAGCGATGAAGTTTTGGAAAGTGGTTTTATCATTGTAATTATCAACTTCACCAGTTGTACTTCCGTCACCAGCTGCGTTCGGATTAAAATTACTTAAGTAATATTGCTGATCAACCATATTTTGATTAAACTGTTGATTTTCGTAACGGTAAGTTATTTGTTGGTATTGATAGTTTAAACCATACTTTGCATCTAATTCAACAAAACGATTGAATCTGTAGTTCAAATTAAAATTTTGTAATACATCAATAGTTGGAATATTAGTACTAGTATATTGGTTGGTAGCATTAGGGTTAGAGCCGTTTACACCTGCTGCATCACCAAAATAAATTCCATAATTACCGTCTACATCTTTCTGATTGTAATTTGCAAAAGGGCGGGTGTTATTCAAGGCAAACATAATACCTCTTCCATCTTGGTCGTTCAGTGTATTCTTTGTATAAATCAATTGTGTGGTTGAAGTAAAGGTTAAGCCTTTAGCAATTTCAAACTGTAATTTTCCCAATAAGTTAGTACGTGAATAATCGCCATTCCCAACGAAGTTTCCTTTTTGTTGGTTATTAGAAGCAGACAACAAGAAATTCATTTTGTCTTTATTTCCAGAAATAGTAATTGAATTATTTAATACCTGTCCTTTTTGGAAAAACATAGCATAATGATCATAGAATTGTAAATTTTTATCGTATAATTTATTAGCAAAACTTGTTACAGATAAAGCGTTATACTGCACATTCGCAGAATAAGATAAGGTAGCAGGATCTAGTGTTAGAGGAACACCGCTGCCAGCAATAACTTCGTTGCTGGCGTTTGTAACAAAAGCATGTCTATCTGCTTTTCTAACATTACCTACGTTTAACAATTCGTTAGTTGTAGCACTAGTACTGAAATCAACATTAATTTTGCCAGATTTTGCTTTTTTGGTAAACAATTGAATAACACCATTAGCTCCCTGTGCTCCATACAAAGAAGCTGCAGCAGCACCTTGTACTACCTCAACACGCTCAATAACGTTTACATCAATTGAACCAAGATCAGTTGCACCTACTTGAATACCATCCAATAAAATCATTGGAGAAGTACCGCCCTGTACAGAGTTAATACCACGTAATAAGATATTCAATGGTTGACCAGGGTTACCGTTAGTACTTGAAATTTGAGCACCAGCAATTTGTCCAACTAATTGTTGGCCAACATCACCTGTAGGTACTTTTACTTGGTTAGCTACGTTTACAGCTTCTACAGAAACTCCAAGTTTCTTTTTAGAAGTTGCAACTCCAACTCCAGTAACCACTACTTCATTCAAAGCTCTGGTATCTGTTATTAGTTTAACCAATAAATTGGTAGCATTTGCAGCTACTTCTAGATTTTCGAAACCTATTGTAGAAACAATCAGGGTTGCACCTGATTTTACTTTTATAGAAAAAGAGCCGTTTGCATCGGCACTAACACCATTTTTGGTGCCTTTCTCTAATATAGAAGCTCCAGCGAGAGCATTCCCTTTGTCATCTACCACTTTTCCAGTAATAGTTGTTGTTTGAGCTAATCCTGTCGCTAAGACAAATAGAAAAGCGCAAAAACTCATCAGCAGTTTTTTTCTCATGTTTTTAATTTTAGTTAACAGAACCTTTGATCAGGCTATTTGACCATTCAAATATCTTAATAGCTGCTTTAAAATCATAACAATTCGTTAACTTTAAGCTTTTTTTAATCCTTTTAGTTATAAATGAATCATATTTAACTCATTTTTATTCAATATAGCTATAATTTAATATAACAAGACAACAGTATGGGTCTCAGCCAATAAAATTTTAAATTAATCCACTATTTTATTAGGTTTTTTAACTTAAAAAGAAAAAGCAAGTATTTTAGTCAAATTATCTAGATTGTTGGACGAAACAGTCAGAAATCTCGGTGAATAGCCACTTTAAAAAATCAATCCCTGTTAAATACTTTTATTCTAAATAGAATGAGTATGAATAATAATTATTCTGATTAAGGCTTGAGCAACAAAATCCTTTAGAAACTAGAATTCTCCACTTGTTATTAAAAAATTAATTTTGAAATATGCCCCATTATTGTAATTTAGTGCTAGAATTTAATGGGTTAGTAAGTAATGGGGCCAGCAGCAATGTTGGCCCTTTTGCGTTAAGCAATTCAATCTCCTAATAATAATATGAGCAAGATAAAAACCGCCTTTTTTTGTAATAATTGTGGATACGAAAGTGCTAAATGGATTGGTAAATGTCCGGCTTGTAACGAGTGGAATACTTTTACGCAAGAAGTGATTAATAGCGGTGACGCAAAAGATAAAACAACTTGGGAAGATTACCCCGATACAAAAAGAAATACCAAAACAGTTGCACTAAGTGATGTAACGGTAGTAGAAGAAAAAAGAATTGTTACAAAGGATTCAGAACTCAACAGAGTACTTGGTGGTGGAATTGTCCCGGGTAGTTTAGTTTTAGTTGCAGGAGAACCAGGCATAGGTAAAAGTACTTTGTTTTTGCAAAACGGTTTACTCATTAATCAACTAAGGGTACTCTATATAAGTGGTGAAGAAAGTGAGCAACAAATAAAAATGCGTGCCGATAGATTAAAAATTAGCAACGATAATTTTTACCTGCTTACCGAAACAGATACCACTGTAATATTCAAAGAAATAAAAAAATTAAAGCCACAATTAGTAATTGTAGATTCTATACAAACCATTCAATCTAACTTAATTGATTCTTCTGCCGGCACAGTTTCACAAATTAGAGAATGTGCAGCCGCATTTCAACGTTTTGCTAAAGAAACCAACACACCTGTTTTTTTAATCGGACATATTACTAAGGATGGCGCAATAGCTGGACCAAAAATTTTAGAACATATGGTTGATACTGTTTTACAATTTGAGGGCGACCGACATTATGCTTATAGAATTTTACGCACACTTAAAAATAGATTTGGTAGTACTTCCGAATTAGGTATTTATGAAATGACTGGAGAAGGTATGCGAATCGTTACAAATCCATCTGAAATATTAATTGCCCAAAGAGAAGACGTTTTAAGCGGAAGTGCCATTGCTGCTGCATTAGAAGGCATGCGTCCTTTATTAATTGAAGTACAAGCGTTGGTTACAACAAGTGTGTACGGTACTCCACAACGAACAGTTACTGGATTTGATTTGAGACGATTACAATTGTTATTAGCAGTGCTAGAAAAAAGAGGTGGATTTCAATTTGGCATGAAAGATGTTTTTGTAAATATTGCCGGAGGAATAAAAATTGAAGACCCATCAATTGACCTTGCAGTAATTTGTGCATTGCTATCATCGTATGAAGATAATCCTTTACCAAAATCGGTTTGCTTTGCAGGCGAAGTAGGTTTAAATGGAGAAATCAGGGCAGTCAACAGAATTGAACAACGAATTGCAGAAGCACAAAAATTGGGCTTCGAAAAAATCATCGTATCTAAATACAATAAAAAAAGTTTCGATCCTAAAGCATATTCTATTCAAGTAATTGCATTAAGCAGAGTAGATGAAGTTTACCAGCAATTATTTTAAATGATTTACTCAGCTTTAAATTATTGATATAATCAACCGCTAAAAAACATTACGCAATTCGGTTAATACCTATTCGAGCTAATTTCATTTATTTGAAATTGCAGTATGATCCGTTCCATCAAAAAATATACTTCCGCCCTTCAACATTTATTTTTTCCGCATCAATGCAGTGGTTGTGGAGTTGATTTTATCAGTCAATCAACATTTATTTGTGCAAGATGCAATGCAGCTTTGCCCTCCACCAATTTTTTAAATATTCCACATAATCCAATTGAAAATATTTTTTCTGGAAGAATTACTACTCAAGCATGCGGAGCTATGTTTTATTTTACCAAGAATAGTTTATTGCAACATTTATTAATTCAATTAAAATATAAAAACAATCGGGAAGCAGGCTATTTTTTAGGCCGACAATTAGGGTATTTATTAAAGGAATCTTCTCGATTTAGTGCCGTTGATTGTATTGTTCCGCTACCCCTTCATCCTAAAAAAGAGTACCAGCGAGGCTACAACCAAGCCAACTTAATTGCAGATGGGATAAGCGCTGTTTGGCAAAAACCGCATTATAAATCGGCTTTAACCCGTTTAGTTTACACCAAAACACAAACTCAGGAAAATAGAATTAGCAGGTGGGAAAACATGGAAGGCGTTTTTCATGTGCTTGAAAATCAACAACTTATGAATAAACACGTCCTTTTAATAGATGATGTGATTACTACTGGAGCAAGCTTAGAAGCATGTGGGGCAGCAATTTTGGCTGTTCCGGGAACGAGATTAAGTATTGCAACAGTGGCATACACGGTTTAGGCGTATTGTCGACATCGCAGCACCGTCATTTCGACGACTTCGCTTGCGAAGGAGGAGAAATCTCACGAATTTAAAACAGCATTTTATTCATGAGATTTCTCTCTTCGTTCGAAATGACGTTTTGCCGTAATGCCTGAATGCCGCAATGCCTTAATGACTAATGACTAATGCCGAGTGACCAATAACCAATGCCGTAATGCCCAATGCCCAATGACTAAATTGAGTTGCAACAATTTGAACAATTAGCTGTTATTTTACAATATAAACAACTCAAAAATGAAATATTTAGTTTCCATTGCAACCATTATTATGATTAGTGCATTCACTTTTCCTGCAAATATTAGCATTCACAGTTTTAAAGTAAAATCAATAGAAGGAAAAACAATTGATTTTGCCAATTTTAAAGGAAAGAAAATATTAGTAGTAAATACTGCATCAAAATGTGGTTATACTCCTCAATATGAAGCTTTACAAAAAGTATATGAGCAGTACAAAGACAAATTGGTGATTGTAGGATTCCCTGCAAATAATTTTGGCGGTCAAGAACCTGGAACTGATACTGAAGTACAAGAATTTTGTAAAGCAAGATTTGGAGTAACTTTTCCTCTAGCAAGTAAAGTAAGCGTTAAGGGAGATGATATGGCTCCAATATATAAATGGCTTACTTCAAAAGCGGAGAATGGTGTATTAGACGCAGATGTCAAATGGAATTTTGGCAAGTTTTTATTAGATGAAAAAGGACAACTAATACAATACTTCCCTAGTAGAGTAACCCCTGATAGCGAAGAGATATTGAAGTATATCAAGTAGAAGTTCTAATACTCAACCTTATAATCTTTCTTAATTGATTGTCCATTCCAACCCTTTTTGGATGTCCAATCAGCATTTGGTGCCGTCCAGAAAATATTTGTAACTGGTAATCCCAAAGCTAAAAATCCTGTTGTACATAAGTACAAACTTCCTGTTGATGTGTATGTATCTGCAATAGATGGCTGATGCCCAGCCAATCCTAATTGTAACCACCCCTTATCATCAAAGGTTTCTTTAACATCAAATATTCGATGCATCATTGCAGTAAATGCACTCCGAACTTGTGCAGGTTCAATTGGTTGAGGTAATTTTTCCATCAAAGATACTTGAGCTAATGCCTGAAAAGCTCCAATTCTGTAGGTCATGGATCTACCCATAATAGGAAAAGTTCCTTCGGGAGAAATCATTCTTTCTTGCGATACTGAATATCGAACCATTCTCTTTAATGCCAAATCATAATCTTCTTGTTTAGCCATTTTCTTTTCAACCATCAAACCTAACATATCTACAAGCATAGAATGAATAACAAAAGAATTATAATAATCCATAGAAAATATCTCACCATCCTTATACCATCCATCTCCTACATACCATTCTTTCATTTTTCTAAAAGCAAAATCTATGCGCATTGGGTCTGCTTGCTCTCCAATTTTTAATAAAAAACTTTCGGTAATCCCAGAAAATAACAACCAATTATTATATCCAGGTTTTCTATTTCTCAAAGATTTAAATGCAAGAATAATATGGTTCTTCGTAGTTGAATCTAATGGATCCCATAATTGTTTTGGTGCTCTTAAAAAAGCCTGTGCCAAAAAAGCAGCATCTACTATTGGCTGTTGTTCTGTACTAAAGTTTAAAAAATCTGCATTGCTAGAATCAAATGCAT
>Ga0209702_10002115_pt1 | contig 35736 bp, 35 predicted proteins | sample FRY01_FD_187210 | JGI IMG/M metagenome (GOLD analysis project Ga0209702, IMG submission 187210) | Freshwater microbial communities from Lake Fryxell liftoff mats and glacier meltwater in Antarctica - FRY-01 (SPAdes) (version 2) | ecosystem: Environmental > Aquatic > Freshwater > Ice > Glacier...
AGCACCAGCAAGGCTGCGGCTTCTGCCAGCGCCCTCTCTTTTCGGCGCAGATCGCGTTGCAGCACTTCATGCTTGGCTTGTAGTTCACGCAACGCCGTTTTGGATTCACGTGAGTCGCTGGCAGGGGCACTGCAAAATGCGTCACGCCAGGTCTTGAGCTGGTGCTCAAACAAACCCTTTTCCCGGCACCAGACATGCAGCTGCGCCTGGGACAAGGCGTACGTTTCAAGCAGGGCCTGCAAACGCTGAGCTGGCCCCCAAGCTTGCGCCGGCAGCTCATCAGGCAGTTGGACTGCTGGCTCACTGATTTCTGCCTTTGCTTGGTTGGCCTTGCTAAGCCACTTCCTCAGCGTACCGACAGCCATATGCAAATCATTGGCTACGTCCTGCACGCTGCGCGTGCCGCGATCCCTGACCTTAATCAGGGCCTGTTCTCGGAATTCAATTGTGTGTAAATTTCTGTACATAGATGACGCTCCTATGCGGGTCTTGCGCAATCATGATGGGGCGACAACTAGTCTGACACAGGGGGGTCAAGCGCATCCATGCCAACTACCCGGACTTTGCAATTGACTTGATCGAGGAACATCTGATCGGATGGCTCGAAATGGGATTCGCACCGCCGAGCTACTCGCAGGAGCAATTAGACGAGTTGGATCAACTCACCGAGATGTGGGTCGAGGATCATTGGCGGTCGGCATCTGCCACGTAAAGCAGGGGAGAACTCGGCACTCTTGAGTAGTGAGACTACATATTAAAATTGTAGCGCTCAGTGTAAGCGTGAGATCAACAGGGCAGACCATTCAGCCACCAAATCGCCCCCCATAACAGGGGGCGTCGGAGTCATGCTTGATGACGCGACCCCTTTCCCAATGGATGAAAACTATGCCGGAATTTCTACTTTTGGGTGGTCAGGATTTCTGAGTCTGGGTCAAGTTTGATTGCACACGCTAACGAGATCAAGGCTTTTGCGGCGTGGCCGCAGCCGGTGTCGACCCAACCGGCGCCGACCCCCCCTGAGCCAGTGCCGGCGCCTGACGTGCGGTTTCCAGCGCCTTGCGGATCTGCGCCGGATTCCGGTTGCGCAAACCCTCAGACAAGGCTTGCGACGCGTTCGAGCGCAGCTCGGCGTATCTGCGCATGATTTCCAGCGTGCGCGCCGACGGCGCGGCGGCGTCCAGTTGCAGGGCAGACAGACTCTCGAAACTCACCTGGTATTCCGACGTGACGTCGCTGTCGATCTGACCGGCCAACTGCTCGAAAGTCAGGCGTTCGCTTTGCCCTTTGCCCAGAATGGATTCCCATTGCTGGCTGATGCGCTGGTCTTGCGCCAGAAACCGGCTGATGGCTTCGCGTGCCCGGATTTCCTCGCCCAGACGGTAGCTGGGTGCAGGAACGAGGGTCAGCATGCTGGCGACAGCCAGCGCCACCATTCCCAGGGTGATGAACCGGAGCTTGCCGTTGCGTGGGCTGTTCCAGGTCCAGGGCCGGGACAAAGCCACCCCCAGTAGCGCGCCTGAAATCAATCCGCCGATATGGGCCGAATTGTCTATTCCGGGCACGACCTGGCCCATCACCAGCGCCAGCACGATGAAGATCGTCGCCGCGCCGAACATCCAGCGAAATTCACCCCGATCGACTTGCGCACGCTCGCGCCAGAGAAACAGGACCAGAGCACCATACAGCCCGAAGATGGCACCCGATGCACCACCAGAGACAGCCCGATTGCCCTGGATTACCAGCGACAACAGGTTGCCGATCACGCCACAGCTGAAGTACAGCAGCAGGAAGCGCCAGCGCCCGAACACCTGTTCGAGCAATCGACCCACGTCCCACAAGGCCCACATGTTCAGCGCCAGATGCAGCAGACCGAAATGCAGGAACATGGCGCTGACCAGGCGCCACCACTGGCCGTCCTGCGTCGCCGGGCCGAAGTTGGCGCCCCAGGCCAGCGGAATCGTCGTGGAGGTATGCCACAAACTGGCGCCTTGAACCAGCATGGCGGCAAAAATCAGGATATTGGCGGCAAGCAGCGTCATGGTCACCGGTGCGCGCGTGGGAGCGGCGTGCAGCAGGCCGGTCAGATCGGGGGCGGCCATTCCGTGTACGGGGGCTGGATCGAATGGCGACGGGCGAAGCATGGTGCCCCCATTAGATCGCATGCGCAGGGGGCCAGACCTGTTGGAGGCAGCGCATGGAAGGCGCACAATCTGCGCATGAAATCCCATGCCCATGCCTTGGCGACGCAGTTGTCCACCCAGGATGCCACCCGCATCGACGACACGCGCATCAGTGCGGTCAGACCGTTGATCACGCCCGCCTTGCTGCAGGAGTGGTTGCCGGTGCCGGAAGTAGCGCTGGCGCTGGTAGAGAAAAGTCGGCTCGATATCTCCAGGGTGTTGCTAGGCCTGGATGACCGACTCGTCGTTGTCGTCGGTCCGTGTTCTATCCATGACCACGGTCAGGCGATGGAATATGCGCGCGAGCTCAAGGCGCAGGCGGACCTGCTGGCCCCGGACCTGCTGATCGTCATGCGTGTGTATTTCGAGAAGCCGCGTACTACGGTCGGTTGGAAGGGCTATATCAACGATCCCCATCTCGACGGCAGTTTCGCCATCAACGAGGGCCTGGAGATGGCCCGTCGCCTGCTGCTGGACCTGCTGGCACTGGGCTTGCCGGTGGGCACCGAGTTTCTTGATCTGCTCAGTCCGCAGTTCATTTCCGATCTGGTCAGCTGGGGTGCGATCGGCGCCCGTACCACCGAAAGCCAGAGTCACCGGCAGCTCGCGTCGGGCCTGAGTTGTCCGGTCGGCTTCAAGAACGGTACCGATGGCGGCGTCAAGGTGGCCAGTGATGCGATTCAGGCGGCCTCGGCCCGCCATGCCTTCATGGGCATGACCAAGATGGGCCAGGCGGCCGTATTCGAAACCCGCGGCAATGCCGACTGCCATGTCATTTTGCGGGGTGGCAAACAACCCAATTACAGTGCTGCGGACATCGCCGCGACATGTGCCCTGCTCAAGGCGGCCGGGCTGCGCGAACAGGTCATGGTCGACGTGTCCCATGCCAACAGCAGCAAGCAGCACCAGCGCCAGATCGCAGTGGCGCAGGATGTCGCGCAGCAGGTGGCCGGGGGCGATCCACGCATCATCGGCCTGATGGTCGAGAGCCATCTGCAGGAAGGCCGCCAGGACATCGTGCCCGGCACACCACTCGCGCCGGGCGTATCCGTCACCGATGCCTGCATCGGCATGGCACAGACGATTCCGTTGCTGCAAGGCCTGGCCCAGGCCGTGCGCACACGCAGGGCGGGTGGCGCGGCGCAGCCGTAAAGGCGGGGCGGGCGGGCGGCCGTCCGGGCGACCTGCTGCAGGTCGCCGAACTCTGGAGCGGCAGCCTCAAGCTATTGATGGCACCGGAGTTGCCCAGTTAACATGGCACGGAGATCAACAGGGATTGCGCGCAACATGATTCTGAAGGAGTTGGACCCTTTTCTGGGTGGCAGCCAGGACGAGATCGCCCATCGCATCGCGCAGGACAGGATGGCTTATCACCTGCGCAGGTACTTCGGCAAGAGCGAAGAGGTCGATGTGCTCAATTACCTGCGTGTCAGTTCGGGCACCGTGGTCACGATGATCGATCACCTGGTGCTGCATGCGTTCGGCTTGATCGTGATCGAGCGCGAAAGCTTGAGCGAGCCGATCCAGATCAAGGACGACGGCCAATGGCTGCGTCTGCGCCAGGACGGGCCGGTCGAGATGCGTTCGCCGATTACCCGGGCGTATTTGCGTGCCTTGTCGCTCAAGGCCTTCCTCGACATGATGGTCAGGCAGAAGGGTTTTTTCGACGCGATCGAGCTCGACATCATCGTGTCTGTGCCCGACACCGGACGGATCCGGTGGCCGACCATGGGCGTGTTGCCCGAGATCTGTAACACCGACCAGGTTCATGAGCGCGTGAACCAGCGTATCCTGCAATGTCGGCGTACCGCCAAAGTAGCAGGTGTGTTGACGGCGCCGGAGCGCCGCCGACTGGGTGAGTTTTTGCGTTCCCTGCATCAACCGCTGGTGCGGGCGGCGCCGCGATAAATGTTTGATTTCCGCCGGTAGTCCCATGGACGCCGGACGGGAACAAGCCTAAGGGGGGCATTGCGGACATGATTCTGAAGGAACTTGACCCGTTCCGTGGCGGTGACGAAAGGGCATTTGCGGCGCGCATCTCGGCGGACCGCCTGGCCTACTACCTGCGCCGTTATTACCGGCGCAGCACTGAAGTGGATGTGATCAACGGCCTGCGCATCCAATCGGCCGGGTCGATTACGCGTATCGACCATTTGTTGCTGCATGCCCATGGCATGCTGGTGATCGAGCGCGAAGATTGCGACGGGAAGGTCCAGATCGACGATGACGGCCAGTGGACCGCATGGGCGGACGGTCGGATAGAGTCCTTGGGCTCTCCGATCACGCGGGCGTATGTTCAAGCCTTGTTGCTCAAGGCCTTTCTGGACCGGCGTGTGCGCCAGAAGGGGTTTTTCGACAACCTCGAACTCGATGTGCTGGTGGTCGTCTCGGACGACTGCGAGATCCGCTGGCCGGAAACCGGTCGGCTGGTCGAGGTTTGCAGCCGTGAGGTGGTACATGACCGGGTCACCAGCCGTCTGGAGCAATGCCGGGCGGCGGCGTGCAGGCCGGGCCCGCTGACGGCGGTCGAGCGACGCACCCTGGGCTGGTTCCTGAGTTCGGCGCACTGGCCGGGCTCGGACACGGAACTGCATTAGGGCAGCACTAGCCCTGCATCGCCCCGCTGCGCAACACGGGTACAGTGCGGCGATGGCGTTGATTTACCGAACCCTTTTGCTACTGCTCGCCGGTCTGGTGTTCTTCTTCATGGCCGGCATCGTGGCCGTATGGGCACCGGACAAGCCGCTGGCCGAGCTCCAGGCACGCTGGGCTGGGGCGCCTTCGCAGTTCATCACGGTCGCGGGTATGCAGGTGCATGTGCGCGACGAAGGCCCGCGCGACGACCCACTTCCCATTGTCCTGCTGCATGGAACGTCTGACAGCCTGCACACCTGGGGCGGCTGGGCGGCACACTTGCGTGGTCAACGGCGCGTGATCCGCTTTGATCTGCCGGGTTTCGGTCTCACCGGTCCCGGCGCAACGGGCGACTATTCCATCGATGCCTATGTGCGCTTCGTCGCGGCGGTGCTCGATAGCCTGGATGTGCCGCGTGTCGTGCTGGGCGGCAACTCACTGGGGGGCGAGATCGCCTGGCGTGCCGCATGGGCAATGCCGCAGCGTGTTGCCCAGTTGATACTGGTCGACGCGGCGGGGTACCCGACGGAGCCCCAGGAAATACCGTTAGGGTTTGCGCTGGCCCGTACCGCGGGCGTGCGCACGGCATTGGAATACCTGCTTCCGCGCGGCCTGGTCCTGGCCAGTGTGCGCAATGTCTACGGTGACCCGTCCAAGGTGACGCCGGAACTGGTGGACCGGTATTACGATATGGCCCTGCGAGCCGGAAATCGACGGGCGCTGGCCCAGCGACTGGATGCGATGCCAGGGGACGATGTATCTGACCGGATTCGGACACTGACGCTTCCCACGCTGGTGCTCTGGGGGGCGCAGGATCGGTTGATTCCAGTGGCGCTCGGCCGTCGTTTTGCGCAAGACATCGCGGGCGCCAGGTTTATCGTGCTCGACGGGCTGGGTCACGTGCCGCACCAGGAGGATCCGGTGCGGACCGTGTCGGAAGTACGGCGTTTTCTGGGACTGGTGCCTCAACAATAAAAGGTTAGGTTTTATGGCCGAAAGAAACGTGCCCGAACTGGCGCGCGAGACGCTCAAGCAGTTGATCGGCAGGAAGCTTACGCCGACGCCGGCCAACTACCGGGACGTGTTCAACGAAATCGCCAGACTGCCCAATGATCCGCCGTTCCCGCTGGACGAGTTGCGCAAGATAGCGCAGCTGTTGCCGGCCCGCACCCCGGGCCAGATCAAGCAAAAAGGCCTGTTTGAATACGCCATCAACCAGCTGAACTGGACGGGTGTGCGCGATGCGCTGGTGGCGTACGGCGGTTTCATCTCCCGCAACGGGGCGGAGACATCGGGCTCGGCGCCGGTCGCCGGAGCCAACACCGATGCCGTTACTTCGGCGCCGCAGTCCCGGGCCACGCGGACCGGTGCGCCGGCCTTGACGGCCGAGTTCCTGGAGCAGATTGCCCGGCTGATCGAGTTTGTCCGGCCTGCGCTGGGTACAGACGACGCCCGCTTCTCCGAGCAGACCAACGAGATGTTGCTGGCCATGCGCGCGCCCGATGCCGACGTGGTGCGCGTCAAGCAGATGCTCAGCACCTTCGGACACCGCGTGTCCTTTGCGGCCGAAGACCAGGTCGAGATCCGATCGACCCTGCTGCATCTGCTGCGCCTGATCATGGAGAACATCAGCGAGCTGAGTGTGGACGATCGCTGGCTACAGGGTCAGGTCGAGGCCCTGATGGCGGCGACCGCGCCGCCGCTCACCTTGCGTCGCCTCGACGACGTCGAGCGCCGGCTGCGCGATGTAATCCTCAAGCAGGCCGAAGCCAAGGGCCGTGCGCAGGAAGCACAGGATGAGATGCGCCAGATGCTGCGCGTTTTCATCGAACGTTTGTCGGTGATCTCGGATTCGACCGGCGTCTATGGTGCGGCGATGGAAGAAAATGCAGCGCTGATCGAACAGGCGCGCAGTTTTGCCGAGCTCACGCCTGTGCTCAAGCAGGTGGTGTCCGCCACGCGCGGCATCGCCGAGCAGTCGCTCAGCGCCCGCGACGAATTGCGCGACATGCGCGAACGGGCCCAGATGACAGAGGCCGAGATCGCCAAATTGCACCAGGAACTCGATCGTGTCAGTGCCCAGGCACGCCACGATTCGCTGACCGGCGCGCTCAACCGCAAGGGTCTGGAAGAGGCGTTGAGACGCGAGTTGTCAGTCGTTCGGCGCAAGGAGTCGGCGTTGTGCATTGCGCTGCTTGACATCGACAACTTCAAGAAAATCAACGATGAGCGCGGCCATGGCACGGGCGATGAGGCACTCACCCATCTGGCCAATGTGGCGCGTCAATGCATGCGGCCGCAGGACACGCTGGCCCGATACGGCGGCGAGGAGTTCGTAATCCTGTTGCCCGACACGCCGCTGGACAGTGGTATCGAGGCCATGGTGCGCCTGCAGCGGGAGTTGACCCGGCAGTTCTTCCTGGCCGGCGCCGACAAGCTGATGATCACCTTCAGCGCCGGCGTGGCGCAACTGGCGCCCGATGAAGAGGGCGACTCAGCGCTCAAGCGCGCCGACAAGGCCATGTACATGGCTAAACGTGCCGGCAAGAACCGGGTGCTGGGCGCATGAGCGCCGCGCCGGGCCGCCCCAAGCAAGCTCGCACCGCAGTGCGAAGCACGAAGGTACTCCAGTTAGCGCCGCGCCGGGCCGCCCCAAGCAAGCTCGCACCGCAGTGCGAAGCACGAAGGTACTCCAGTTAGCGCCGCGCCGGGCCGCCCCAAGCAAGCTCGCACCGCAGTGCGAAGCACGAAGGTACTCCAGTTAGCGCCGCGCCGGGCCGCCCCAAGCAAGCTCGCACCGCAGTGCGAAGCACGAAGGTACTCCAGTTAGCGCGACGCAATTTCGGCAAGGGCGACGACGAAGGGAGATCGGCATGGTGTATCTGGTTCTGGGTTTGGTGCTTTTTCTGGGCGTGCATTCGGTGCGCATCGTGGCCGACGATTGGCGCAGCCAGACCGTGGCACGCATCGGCGCGAATCGCTGGAAGGCGGCCTACTCGGCGGTGTCGCTGTTTGGTTTCCTGCTGATCATCTGGGGTTTCTCGCAGGCGCGGCTGATGCCGACACAGTTGTGGAGTCCGCCGTTAGGCATGCGCCACCTGGCCTGGCTGCTGACCTGGCTGGCGTTCGTGCTTCTGGCGGCCGCGTATGTGCCGGGCAATGGCATCAAGGTGCGGCTGCACCATCCGATGGTTCTGGCGGTCAAGACCTGGGCGCTTGCCCATCTGCTGGTCAACGGCAACCTGGCCCATGTGGTGTTGTTCGGCTCTTTCCTGGTGTGGGCGGTGTTCGATTTTTCCGTCGCGCGTCGCCACGATCGCGCCGGTGCAGTCAGCTACGCGCCGGGGCGCATGATGCCGACGTTCATCACCGTTGTGCTGGGAACGCTGGCCTGGGCTGGCTTTGCCATGTGGTTGCATGGCTGGTGGATTGGCATTCGCGTCATGGGCTAGACGCGGCCGGGGCGGCGCCTCAGATGTCCAGGATCCACTGGATCAGGTATTTGGCGACAAACCCGACCATGCCGAATGCCAGGCCAAGAAAGATGACGAAGGCGCCGAACTTGCCGGCCTTGGCTTCCCAGGCCAGTTGGGCGACGATGAACACCATGTAGAGCATGAAGGCCCCGAGGCCGAACGTCAGGCCGAACGATGCAATCTGCTCTTCCGTGAAGCCGTACATGGTGTGGCCTCAAGGGCCCAGCGGACGCTGCGGCAAGGCGCTGGCGTCGACCATTTCGTCATAGGCATGCCAACTGGCATGGCCCAGGATAGGCACCAGCACCACGAGCGCGAGCAGCGCGGTGGCGAATCCGATCAGCACCAGCAGCATGATCAGAGCGGCCCATACGGCCATGGGTGCCGGGTTGGCCTGCACCACGCGCCAACTGGTCAGCACCGCTGCCATGAGCGGGATGCGGCGATCGAGCATGAGCGGCATGGATACGACACTGGAGGCGAAAATCGGCGCGGCCAGAACGCCACCCATGAACAGCCAGGTCTCGAACAGAAAATTGTCCGGCGCCAGTACGACGTGGCGCAGGAAGTCGATCGGCGCATTGACCGGCGCTGGCGCCATCAAGGTGATCAAGGCTGCCGAAGTCATGACCCAGCCGGTTCCGGCCAGCGCCAGTAACACGCCGAATTGCACCAGGCACCAATAGCCCCCCGACTCGGCGAAACGGGACTGCTGCCAGCTCAGCCAGGTTTCGCGTAGCAGCGCCAGACGGACCGGACGACGATGGGCTAGCGCGCGGCTGATCGCGTACAGGCTGGTGGCCAGCACCGGTGCCACCACCAGAAAACCGGAGAACGCGCCAGCCAGCAGCCAGAATTGGCGGTGTGCCACGATTAGCAAGACCAGGCCAAAACCCGCCAGCGCGATGCCGTGGCTCAGGCTCAGCCAGCGGGCCCGCACCATGTCTTGCCAGCCGAGCGCGAGCCAGCGCAGCGGCGCCGACAGCGCCACGCTGCGTACCGCTACGGTGGCCGTGTTGGCGTGGCTCGAAGATGAAGGTGGGTTCACTGGACAAACTTCCGTGCTCCGACCGCAGGATTCGCCTTGGGGCGGCCCGGCGTCTCATGCGCGGTCAGTGGGTTCTGGTTGCAGACTGCAGTCTAAGCCCGATCCAGGGATGCACACGAACGGGCGCTGCGGCGCGCCGGATAATGCGGATTTTCTGCAAGCAGGAGTTATCCATGGTACGACCGGTTCTAGACGAATCCCAGATCCATCCAGCAATCCGGGAGCATGTGGCGTCCCGCCGGCAGTCGCTTGTCCATGAGGTGCAGGCGGCCGTCGCCGCGCATGCCGTGGTGGTGGTCGGTATGGCCATGAATCCGTTTCCGCGCAAGGCGCGTCGCTTGCTCGACGCGGCAGGGGTGGCGCACCACTATCTGGAATATGGCAACTATCTCAGCAGCTGGCGCGATCGCAATGCGCTCAAGATGTGGACCGGCTGGCCAACGTTTCCGATGGTGTTTGTCAAAGGCACGTTAGTGGGCGGAGCCGACGAAGTGGCCAAGCTGCTGGCCAGTGGCGAGTTGAAGAAAATGCTGGCCTGAATAGAAAAATGGCCGTTGCACACCGGACAAGGTGTGTGTGACGGTCTGGCAGGGTCTGGCGGACCGGGACCGGCCCGTGGGGGCCCGTCCCGGACGAGGAAGATCAGCCGTGTTTGCGCTGCTTGTCGCCGCGTTCGCCACCTCGGCCCTGGTGTCCACCCATGGCGTTGGCGTCAAACACCTGCTGTTGTTCGGCGGACAACGTGCCGTAGAAGGCCAATGTGGCGTCATGGCGCTTGCCCATCTGGGTGTCACGCTGCGCCTTCATGGTGTTCATGCGTTCGATACGCTGTGGCGTGGTCAGCGTCTTCAACTCTTCATGCATCTTCTGGCGGTCTTCGCGGCCCATGTGCATGCCCGCGCCGGCGGGTGGTTGCATCGCGGCGACATATTGGGTCCAGGCATCTTCCTGCGCGCCGGTGAGCGTGAGTTTCGCCTTGAGTTCGGCCTTGTGCGCAGCTATTTTTTGCTGCATCCGGGCCGGGTCCATACGGCCATGGTCCTTGCCACCGGCATGGGCCATCATGCCCATTTCGGGTGTCTGGGCAACGGCGACCATGCTGGCGCTGGCGCCGGCCAAAGCCATGGACAAGAGCAGAGGTTTGAGGATCGATTTCATGGTGTTCCCTTTCGTTGAGACCTGACAGGCGGGTATCGCAGCAGGTTGACCATGAGTCTGCGCGCCACGTGTATCGGCGCGATGGCGTTATGAAAACCGCTTGTAAAGTTGCCGCCCCTGTACAGGCCCGTGATGTGGATGGTCGCGGGCGGTTCGGCGCAGCGGCGCCGCAGAGGTAATCAAGCCTTGGGGCGTTTATCCAGCAACTGCACCAGCGCCGCGCCGTTGACCAGTTCAATCGCCTGCTTCTCGGCGAATCGGCGCGTCGCGTCGCCCAGCTCGCCCAGTGTGACGTAGACACAGTGGCTGGCGTCTTTCGAGCGCCGCTCCTGATCCAGCGTACGCAGTGGCTCGACGCCGTGGCTGCCCGCTTTCCAGCGTCTGGCGCTGACCAGGGTGGTCTGCGCGCCCTTGTGCAGTTCCAGGTCGGCGGCGCCTTGGCCCAGTCGACTGACCTGATATCCGTTGGCAACAAAGGCTTGTTCCAGTGCCTGGCAGAAATCGCGCCAGGGCATGGCAGCGACCTGTTCCAGCGTCTGATCGATATGGCGCTGGCTGGGGGCACGCAACTGGCGGTAGGCGGCAATCACGCCGATGACCATGAACGGCAATGCGCCCATCAGGCCGAACACCACGTATTGCGGCGGCAGCAGGGCGGCAGATGCCATCGCGAAAACGAGCACTACCGTGAAACTGATCCACCATGGCGAACGCAGCAGGATTGCAAACAGCGAATTCTTGGCCATTTTCAGTTTCACGTACGAAGCTCCCCATAAACCCGATCCGGGCGGTCGCCGTTTTTACCATGGGTGGCCCGACGAACGTGCCAACGCATGGGCTTCAATGCGAGTGGCCGGCGCGTTTCGGGGCACTGGCTGAACGCGCAGGGCGTGACATGGATCAATTCCATGGGCGGGCAATGGTGCGAAGCTCCACTTCCAGGTGTTGTCCAAAAGGAATCTCTCATGGCCCATGAATCCCTGCGCATCATTCGCGACGAACACGCCGCGCTGGCGGCGATGTTGCGTTCGCTGTTAATGATGGTCAAACGGGGTGCCGGCGATGAGCCGGACAAATTCTTCGATGTCTTGCGTGCCATGTTGTTCTACATCGACGAGTTTCCCGAACGCCTGCACCATCCCAAGGAAACCGAGCTGCTTTTTCCCAAGGTGGCCAAGCTCGCGCCGCAGCTTGTGCCGACGATCGAGCGCTTGGAGAAGGACCACATGCAAGGCGAGTCCGCCGTGCGTGAGTTGCAGCACCACCTGCTGGCCTGGGAACTGCTGGGTGATTCGCGTCGCGAAGCGTTTGATACCGCAGCGCGTGATTACGTCCGGTTCTATCTGGAGCACATGCAGCTTGAGGAGAAGGAAATCCTGCCTCAGGCGGAGAAATCGCTGAGCGCGCAGGATTGGGAAGAGCTCGATGCATCCTTTGGACGCAACCGGGATCCACTTACTGGCAAATATCCGCGCAACCCCTTGTACGACCGCCTGTTCACCCGCATCGTCATGATGGCGCCCGAGCCAATCGGCCTGGGCTCGACCCGCTGACACAGCTGGCAGCGGGTCGGCGCCTTGCATCCCAACCGAAACCAAGGCGCACGCATCCGCGGGGACTCATTCGGCCTCGCCTAGACCGCGAGGGCTGGGTAGTCGGTGTACCCCGTCTGCGTTCCACCGTAGAAGGTGGAACGGTCAGGGATATTGAACGGCGCACCTTCGCGCAGCCGGCGCGGTAGATCCGGATTGGAGATGAACAGGCGGCCGAATGCGATCAGATCGGCATCCTGCGCCAATGACGCCTGCGCCAGGTCGCGGTCATAGCCGTTGTTGACCATCCATGCGCCAGTGCCGCCAGCAGCCCGGTATTGCTTGTGCATGGCCGGGTAGTCGAAGGGCCTGGCGCCCTGTATATGGTCTCGCGCAGCCCCGGTGGCGCCTTCGATCACGTGCAGGTAGGCCAGCTGCATCGGCCCCAGCGCCTGCGCCACATGGTTGAACAGGGGCTGCGGATCCGGGTCCGATGCGTCGTTGGCGGGGGTCACCGGCGACAGTCGCAAGCCGGTGCGGCCACCGCCGATTGCCTGCGTGACGGCCCGCATCACCTCGATCAGCAAGCGGGCTCGGTTTTCGATTGGGCCACCGTAGGCGTCGTCGCGCAGGTTCGAGCCGCTGCGCAGGAACTGGTCGAGCAGGTAGCCGTTGGCGCCATGGACCTCCACGCCGTCAAAGCCGGCCTCGATGGCGCAGCGCGCAGCATGGCGGTAGTCGTCCACAATGCCGGGCAGTTCGTTCAGGCGCAAGGCTCTGGGGGCCGAGGTCTCGACGAACGACGCCTTGCCATCGCGGATCAGTACCGTCTTGGTCTTGGCGGCGACGGCTGATGGCGCGACCGGCGCCTGGTTGCCCGGTTGCAGGTCGGTATGCGAGACCCGCCCGACATGCCAGAGTTGAACCACGATCTTGCCGCCTTCGACATGCACGGCATCCGTGATTTTTTTCCATGCGGCGACCTGCGCGGCGCTCCAGATCCCGGGCACGTCGGCATACCCCTGGCCCTGGTGGCTGATGGCGGTGGCCTCGGTGATGATCAGGCCGGCGCTCGCGCGCTGGCGGTAATAGGTTTGCATCAGCGGCGTGGGGATGGCGCCGGGTGCACGGTTGCGGGTCAACGGTGCCATCACGATGCGATTGGCGAGTTTCAGGCTGCCGGCCTGGACGGGATCGAAAAGCGTCTTCATCGCACGCAGTTGGTGGCGATGGGTCCGTTTGCAAGCCGGCTCGACTGGACAGGGCCGCGACGCGGGGTGCGACTGGCGCACAATGCGCCCATGCGAAAGATAGCGCGATGGCTGCTGCTGGCGTTTGTCCTCACCTGTGTGCTGTTCAGTGCGGCATTGTTCATCCTGCACCGCTGGATTGGCACCGATGATTTCCGCCTTCGGGCCCAGGCCCAGGCGGGCGAGGTTTTGGGGCGCGAGGTGCGCTTCGGGCATCTGACGGTCGATGTCTGGCCCTTGCCGGCGCTGGCGCTGAACCGGGTGGAGGTGGCCACGCAACCGATGATCCGCATTGAGCGCATCGAGGTGCGCCCGGTCTTGCCGGCCTTGTTGTCGGGGCGGCTGGAGTTGTCGACGCTGCTGGTGCGCCAGGCCGACCTGTCGCAGCTTGCGGTTGACGATCTGCTGGCGGTGCGCCAGACGCACAAGCCCAAGTCGGCCCCGGACAAGACGGCGCCCCAGCCGGCTGTGGGCGAAAGCGGCAAAGTGCCGGACTTCGACGTGATCCATGTATTCGTGCCGCAGCGCCTGGTGCTAGATGGCGCGACATGGCGCAGCCGTGGCGGCGCGGCCACGATGTTCAATGCCGATGCCCGGCTCGATGCGCAGGGGTTGCCGGATGAATTGACCGTGACCTTGCTGGCCGGCGCCTTGCAAGGGGCCCGGCTGTCCTTGCTGCGTAGGCAGGCGAATGGCGATTGGGACGTCGACATGGCAATTGCCGGCGGCACGGTCAAGGGCAAGTTGCAGCTGCCGCATCTGCCTGCTGCGGCGCAGGCGCTCGAGCTGACTGGGCAACTCGAAACCCGCAACGTCGCGCTGGGTGTGTTGTTGCGTGCCCAGGCGCTGGAACAGCGTGCGGGTTCCGCGGACACGCGTGCTGCGATGGCAGGCAAGCTCGAGGCCTCGACGACATTCAAGGCGCGTTCAGCCGATTGGGGTGGTTTGCTCGACGGTTTGCAGTCGGAAAGCCGATTTGTCGTGCATCAGGCCGTGGTTCACGGCATCGACCTGGCCCGCGCCGTTCGCTCGGTCGGCCTGAGCCGTGGTGGTGTGACCCGGCTCGATACCCTGGCCGGTCAGGTTCGCACGCGGGGACGGACCGTGGAGTTGCGCAACCTGGTGGCCAGTTCGGGCGCCCTGAGTGCCGGTGGCCATGTGACGATCACACCCGATCGACAGTTGCAAGGGCGGGTCGATGTGAACCTGGGCGCCAAGATGGTGGGCAAGGCCGTTGGCGTGCCGCTGCTGGTCGAAGGCACGCTGGACAAGCCGCAATTGCGCCTGACCCGCGCTGCGTTGGCGGGTGCGGCCATCGGCACCTTGATCATGCCGGGCGTCGGAACCGGCGCGGGGGCAACCCTGGGTGAAAAAATAAGTGAGGGTTTGAAAGGTTTGTTCGGAAAGTGAGTACCGGCTTCAGTCGGCTTGCAGTCGCCGCGCTGCCCAAAGTACCTGCTCGATGACGCCGGCGACATTTTTGCGGGCGGCCGGGTCGAGCAGCGCGCCGCTGCTGTCGAAGGCGTCGGCGGCGCGCGACAAGGCAAACCCCCGGGGCGCGATCCAGCATTGCAGATTCAGTAGCAGTGGCGCCAGGTGGCTTTGCGCGCGCAGGCCACCCAGCGCACCGTTGGATGCGCTGAGCATGCCGACCACCTTGCCCGTGAAAGGTTTTGTGCCGCTGCTCCACGCCGGGTCTGATTTGATCGGGCTCGACACCCAGTCGATGGTGTTCTTGAGCAAGGCGGTGTAGGAGCCGTTGTACTCGGGCGAACAGATGATCCAGGCCGGATGGGCGTAAAAAAGCTCCTTGAGGCGCACCACATCGGCCGGTGTGCCGTTGGCCTCGAGGTCGGCGTTGTACATCGGGACGTCGAAGTTGCCCAGTTCGATATGGCTGACCTCGGCGCCTGCATCGCGGGCCATGGAGGCCGCGGCGGTGGCCAGACGGCGGTTGAAGGAGTTTTGCCGGGTGCTGCCGGCGAAGATCAGGGTTTTCATGGCCTTGATTGGAGCACACAGGCCGGCGGCGCCTGCCTGCGTTCACGTGGGCTTTGCCGGGCCATACTTGCCGCTGCGCGCCGGTTTGTCCATGCGGTTGTCGTGGCCATCGGAGCCCGGCGTCCGAGGGCTAAGGGTCTTCCGTAAAATGTACAAAAATCCACAAGTTGTACAAAAGATGAAAATCTTGCCTTTGAGCGAATTCCGGGCCAATGCATCCGCGACGCTTGATCTGGTCGAGCAGGGCCAGTCGGTGCGCATCATGCGCCATGGCCGACCGGTGGCCGATCTGGTGCCGGTGCGCGAACATGACGATGACCGTCTGCCGAGCTGGAAGCAGCCCTTTTCGCCGGTGCACTTGCCACCGGGCGCCTCGCTGTCGCGCGCGGTGCGCGATGACGCCGACGCCGTGGGTGCGCCATGAGGGACGCGCATTTGCGCGCCGCTCGGGCGCACGCGCCGGCCGATGCGCCGGCACATGGCGACGACGGCCTGCGCGTGATGTTCGACGCCTCGGCACTGGTGCAGCGTTATGCGGCAGAGGCCGGGCACGCGCGGGTGCTGGCGCTGATGGGGCAGGCCGACCAGGTGCTGGTGGCCGCGCATTGCCTGAGCGAAGTGGGGGCGGGATTGTTGCGGTTGCGCCGGGACGGTTGCCTGGCGCAAGACGAGTTCGATCGTGCCTGGGCCGCGGTGCAGCGTGACGTGGCCGATATGGTGCGGGTGCCGGTGGACGACCATGTGGAGCGCTTTGCCTTTGCGGCCATGGAGCGTGAACCGCTGCGGGTGACCGATGCGCTGCATCTGGGCAGTGCGCTGGTCGCCCATGTCGACATCTTCGTGACCGCCGACCGGCGTGTCGCGCAGCTGGCCCGATTGCTGGGCCTGCCGTCCGAGTGCCTCGAAGACGAGGCCAATACCTTGAATGAAGAAGTGATGGTGGCGCCATGATGTATCCCCAAGAGTTCGACGTGATCGTGGTCGGCGGCGGCCATGCCGGCACCGAGGCTGCACTGGCTGCAGCGCGCATGGGCAGCAAGACGCTGCTGTTGACGCACAACATCGAGACTCTCGGTCAGATGAGTTGCAACCCGTCCATCGGCGGCATCGGCAAGGGCCATCTGGTCAAGGAAATCGATGCCTTGGGTGGTGCCATGGCTGCTGCAACCGACGAGGGCGGCATCCAGTTCCGGATCCTGAATTCGAGCAAGGGGCCGGCCGTGCGCGCCACCCGCGCCCAGGCAGATCGCATTCTGTACAAGGCAGCGATCCGGCGCAGGATCGAGAATCAGCCCAACTTGTGGCTGTTCCAGCAGGCGGTTGATGACCTGATGGTGGAAGGCGATCGGGTCGTTGGGGCAGTGACGCAGATCGGCATCCGCTTTCGCAGCCGTACGGTGGTACTGACGGCGGGCACCTTCCTGGACGGCAAGATCCATGTGGGGTTGAACAACTATTCGGCTGGGCGCGCCGGTGATCCGCCGGCGATGAGTCTGTCGGCGCGGCTCAAGGAGTTGCAGTTGCCCCAGGGTCGGCTCAAGACCGGTACACCGCCGCGACTCGACGGGCGCACCATCGACTTCAGCAAATGCCTGGAGCAAGCCGGCGACGGCATGGCCGGTGGCACGCCAGGCCGGGTGCCAGTGTTCAGTTTCATGGGATCGGTGCAGGAGCATCCCGCGCAGATGTCCTGCTGGATCACGCACACGAATGAACGCACGCACGACATCATCCGCGGCGGGCTCGATCGCAGTCCGATGTTCACCGGCAAGATCGAAGGGGTGGGGCCACGGTATTGCCCCAGCGTTGAGGACAAGATCCACCGGTTTGCCGACAAGACCAGTCACCAGATCTTTCTTGAACCCGAGGGGCTCGCCACCCACGAGTACTATCCCAATGGCATTTCCACCAGCCTGCCGTTCGACGTGCAGTACGAACTAGTGCGGTCTATGGCCGGGCTGGAGAACGCGCATATCCTGCGGCCGGGGTATGCGATCGAATACGACTACTTCGACCCACGCGCGCTCAAGACCAGCTTCGAGACGCGTGCCATCGCCGGCCTGTATTTCGCCGGCCAGATCAACGGCACGACCGGTTACGAGGAGGCGGCGGCGCAGGGCTTGTTTGCAGGCGTCAATGCGGCGCTGGCCTGCCGGGGTGAGGCACCCTGGTTGCCGCGACGCGACGAGGCGTATCTGGGTGTCTTGGTCGACGACCTGATCACCAAGGGCGTGACCGAACCCTATCGCATGTTCACCAGCCGGGCGGAGTACCGGTTGCAACTGCGCGAAGACAACGCCGACCTGCGGTTGACCGAAGCCGGGCGACGCCTGGGCTTGATTGACGATCGACGCTGGGATGCGTTTTGCCGCAAACGCGACGCTGTTTCACGTGAAACAGAGCGCTTGCGAACGCTCTGGGTCAGCCAGAAAAACCTGGAAACGGCCGAAGCCGTGCGGGTGCTGGGTAAGCAGATCGACCATGAGTACAGCCTGGCCGAGTTGTTGCGACGCCCGGATGTTTCGTACCGCGCATTGATGACGCTGGCTGGCGGACGCTATGCGCCAACCGATCTGGCCTGGGAAGAAGCGCCGGCGGCGGCCGATGAGACCCAGGTCGCGCTGCACACGTTTGCCCGTTCGGTGGTCGATCAGGTGGAGGTCGCGGCGCGTTACAGCGGCTACATCGACCGGCAGAAGGGCGAGATCGAGCGCGCCGAGTATTACGAAAACCTGGTGTTGCCGGATGCACTCGACTACATGCAGGTGACGGCGCTCAGCTTCGAGGCGCGCCAGATTCTGGCCCAGCACCGACCCCAGACGCTAGGGTTGGCCTCGCGAATTTCGGGCGTCACGCCGGTGGCGGTCTCGCTGCTGCTGGTGCATTTGAAGAAGAGTCGGGCCAGCCTGCCCGGGATGTCTGCGCCATCGGATCAGGCGTCGACACCAGATCAGGTGTCGGCTTGAGCGTCCGCGCTTTCGAGGAAGGCTTGCGCCAGGGATTGGCAGTCCTGGGGCTGGTACTGTCGGATGTGCAGATCACACGGCTACTGGATTATCAGGACTTGCTGCAGAAGTGGAATCGAGTCTACAACCTGACGGCGGTACGTGACCCCAAGGACATGCTGACCCATCACCTGCTGGACAGTCTTGCGATCGTCGCACCATTGCAGCGCCAATTGCAGCTGCGCCATGGCGCAAGTCGTCGACGTTTGCTCGATGTCGGCGCCGGCGCCGGCTTGCCTGGTGTGGTGGTCGCGATCTGCTGCCCAGATATTCAGGTGGCCTGTGTCGATGCGGTGGCCAAGAAGACGGCATTCGTACGGCAGGTGCAGGTGGCGTTGGGGTTGACCAACCTGCAAGCGCACCACGCGCGGGTCGAAAATCTGCCCGGTGCGTATGACGTCGTCTGCTCGCGGGCGTTTGCCAGCCTGGTCGATTTCGTGCAAGGCACGCGCCACCTGTTGGCGCCGGGTGCATGCTGGCTGGCGATGAAAGGGCAGGAGCCAGTCAGCGAGATGGCAGCCTTGCCGGCCGACGTGGCAGTGTTTCACGTGGAACCATTGGTGGTGCCGGACCTGGATGCGCAACGTTGCATCGTCTGGATAGAGCCGGCTGCCGCCTGAAAGCGTGTCATCTGCACAGTCTGTGCCTGCGCCGGATCGCCTTCCCGCCAGAGGAAGGCATTAAACTCCCCGTTCACCCCAAGGATTCCCCCTGATGTTTGGCATAGCTGATTACGGTGCGTTTGTCGTCACGATCATCGTGTTCCTGCTGGTTCCCGGACCGGGAAATATGGCCTTGATTACCTCCACCGGCAAGGGTGGGCTGCGCGGGGGAATGGCCGCTACGCTCGGTCTTATCAGTGGCGATCAGGTGCTGATGTGGATGGCGGTGGCCGGTGTCGCGGCTTTGCTGGCGGCGTATCCGGCTGCCTTTCATGCGGCGCAGTGGCTGGGTGCCGCTTATCTGGGTTGGTTGGGTTTTCGCATGTTGTTTGCGCGGCCGGGCGATCAACCGGTGCTGCAGATCCGCGCAGGGCACTACCTGCGTCAAGCCTTTCTGATCACCTTGCTCAACCCCAAGGCCATCGTCTTTTACATGGCATTCTTTCCGCTGTTTGTCGACCCGGTGAGACACCAGGGCTTGGTGACCTTTGGCGTGATGGCCATAACCGTCGCGGTCTTGACCTTTGCCTATGGCTTGAGCGTCGTGTTGATGACGCACTTCCTGGCCGAACGCATGCGGGCCAATCCGCGAATCTCCCGCGGGCTCCACAAGTTGGCCGGCCTGTTCCTGATCGGTTTTGGCGTCAAGCTTGCCGTCGGCAGCTGAGCCACAACCGTACGCACCGCGAGACTCCACAGGCATGGCCAGAATTTTTTGCATCGCGAATCAGAAGGGCGGCGTCGGCAAGACCACCACCACGGTGAATCTGGCGGCAGGTCTTGCCAAGGTCGGGCAGCGGGTGCTGATGGTCGACCTGGATCCGCAAGGCAATGCCACCATGGGCTCGGGCATTGACAAGCGCAAGCTCGCCGCCAGCGTCTACGATGTATTGCTCGGATCGGCCACCGTGGCCCAGGCGCAGACGCGCAGCGACAAACTGGAGGCGGCCGGCTGCGGGTATGTAGTGCTCGGTGCCAATCGCGATCTGGCCGGTGCCGAGGTCGAACTGGTCAGCGTCCAGCGCCGAGAACGCCGACTCAAGGACGCACTGGCCGAGGTCGATGCCGACTACGACTTTGTGCTGATCGACTGTCCGCCATCGCTGTCGATGCTCACGCTCAATGGCCTGAGTTGCGCCCATGGTGTGATCGTGCCCATGCAGTGCGAGTACTTCGCGCTCGAAGGCTTGACCGATCTGGTCAACACCATCCGCCAGGTACGCGCCAACATGAACAAGGACCTGGCGGTGATCGGCCTGTTGCGTGTGATGTTCGACCCGCGCATTACCTTGCAGCAACAGGTCAGCGACCAGCTCAAGGCACATTTCGCCGAGAAGGTTTTCAATACCGTGATTCCGCGCAATGTGCGCCTGGCCGAGGCGCCCAGTTATGGCGTGCCGGGCGTCGTATTCGACCCGGCGTCCAAAGGCGCCCAATCCTATGTGGCGTTTGCCGAAGAAATGGTGGCGCGCCTTGCGAAACTGTAAAGCGTCGCCAGTATCCGCCTATCGTCATTGTCTGGCGCCGAGATGGCGCTCCTTGTTTTGTAGCGCATGACTACCGCCAGAGTCTTGTTGTTGCCTGGCTGGCAGAACTCGGGCCCCGAGCACTGGCAGAGCCGCTGGGAGCGGATGTATGGCTACGAACGGGTCCAGCAGCACGATTGGATGCGCCCGTTGCGGGGTGACTGGATCGCCCGGCTACAGGATGTGGTGCTGGGCCATACCGCGCACAGGGACCCTGATGCGCCGGCCGACATCGTGCTGGTGGGGCACAGCTTGGGGTGCCTGCTGGTGGCGGCCTGGGCCGCCCATACCCAGCTGGCCCATCACATCCGTGGTGCGCTGCTGGTGGCGCCGGGGGACCCGCAACGCGAGGAGCTTGTCGGGACGCTGGGCAGCTGGGCGCAGATTCCGCAGGCGGCCTTGCCGTTCCCCAGTCTGCTGCTGGGCAGCCAGGACGACCCGTACTGCAGCTTCACACGGGCGCAGGCGTTCGCCAGCGCCTGGGGATCCCCATTCATCGACTATGGCCACAGCGGTCATATCAATGCGGACAGCGGCCTGGGTGACTGGCCGCAGGGCCTTGCGTTCTTGGCGCAGCTGGCCGGCTGCGACACCGATGCGCAGCGCGCACCAACCACACGACATCACGAGGAGGGCTGAACATGGTCACCAAGAAATTCAAGGGCCTGGGGCGCGGACTCGAGGCCTTGCTCGGGCCGGCCGCACAGGCCGACGACAACGGCGCCGGCAGTGATGCCAGCCCGGGACAACCCGCGACCTTGTTCTTGACCGACATGGTGCCGGGCAAGTATCAGCCGCGCACCCATATGGATGAAGGTGCTTTGTACGAGCTGGCTGAATCGATCAAGGCGCAAGGCATCATGCAACCGATCCTGGTGCGCCGGCTCGAGGCCACCAATGGCCTGCAGCGCCTGCGGGCCATGCAGGGTCCGGGCGAGGCGGGCGACCATACACTGACCCGTGGCGACCGGCCGGTGTACGAGATCATTGCCGGTGAGCGGCGTTTCCGTGCTGCCCGTCTGGCCGGGCTCGACAGTGTGCCGGTGCTGGTGCGGGACGTGGGCGACGAGGCCGCCGCGGCCATGGCGCTGATCGAGAACATGCAGCGCGAAGACCTCAATCCACTAGAAGAGGCCCAAGGCCTGCAACGCCTGATTCGGGAGTTTGGGCTCACCCACGAGCAGGCGGCCCAGGCCGTCGGGCGTTCGCGCAGTGCCGCCAGCAATCTGATGCGCCTGCTTAATCTGGCCGACCCGGTGCAGACCATGCTGATGGCCGGCGACCTGGAGATGGGCCATGCCCGCGCCCTGCTGGCGCTCGAACGCGCGTCGCAGATCACCGCCGCGCACCAGATCGCATCGCGCAAGATGTCGGTGCGTGAAGCCGAAGGCCTGGTCAAGAAACTCACAGCGGAGTTTGCGCTGACCTCGCCCAAACCCAAGAAAGAGAAGTCACGCGACGTCAAGCGACTGGAAGAGGAGTTGTCCGATCTGCTCACCGCCGAGGTCGAGGTGCGGGTGAAAAAGCGCGTCAAGCGCGGTGGTCGCATGCTCGAACTCGGTGAGGTGGCGATCCAGTTCGGGTCGCTGGAAGAACTCAATGGCCTGATCGACAAGATCAGCCAGCACGCGACACGCTAAGTTGGCGCGATGGTCCTGCGCCTTCCCTGGCCGCTGCCGGCGGTACTGACCTGGGCCGGCTGCTGGGCACTTTATCTCGGCGGGACATGGCTGGGCCTGGGGCCGGGCACGGCGCTGGTCGCGGCGGTGCTGGCCGGTGTGTTGGTGAGTCTGGCCGGTGCCAGCGTCTGGCGCCGAATCATCATGGCAGCCGGCTTTCCGGTGTCGTTGGTGGCCAGCGGTGCGGCGGTGGTGCCAGATGGCATCTGGCTGGCGCTGCTGCTGTTGCTGTACCCGTTCAAGGCCTGGCGCGACGCGCCCTTGTTTCCCACGCCGTCCGGTGCGCTAGACGGTTTGCCCGAGCATGTTGCGCTGCCGTCCGGCGCGCTGGTGCTCGACGCCGGCTGCGGACTCGGTGACGGGCTGCGCGCGTTGCGTGCGGCCTATCCACAGGCCCGGCTGCACGGGCTGGAGTGGAGTTGGCCGCTGCGGGCGGTTTGCGCGCTGCGCTGCCGCTGGGCGCAGGTGTGCCACGGCGACATCTGGCGCGCGCCATGGAGTCCTTATGCCATGGTCTACCTGTTTCAGCGTCCCGAAAGCATGGGCCGGGCCGCAACCAAGGCGGCAGCCGAGATGGTTGATGGGACTTGGCTGGTCAGTCTTGAGTTCCCGATCACAGGCCAGGCGGCCGACGTGCAATTGCAACTCGCCGATGGCCGCGCCTTGTGGGCCTACCAGCTGCCATTTCGTCGGAATGACGTGGACGGCCGCGTACTCCGACAAGGCGTAACATCGGGTCGCCACCTCATCGCGGAGACATGACTTGAGCCCCACCGTTCCCTCAACCGCTACACCCACCGACGTGGCCCGCGTAGCGGTGACCGGCGCAGAAGCACTGCCCGTGGCCGGCGTCGCAGACATACCGGGCAAGTTGCTCGATGCCATGGTGCTGGCCATGGCGTCGATGGCCGAGCCGGGCGAGGCCGGACGCCATATCCAGCGCATCCAGTTGTACTTGCGGGCACTGGCCGCGCAACTGCGAATTTCCGCCCCGGACACCCATCGGTGGACCGACACGGACATTGACGCCATGATGCGCGGCGCAGCATGGCACGACATTGGCAATTCGGCGGTGCCGGACCGCATCCTGCTCAAGCCGGGCGCTCTGACCGCGGACGAGTTCGAGGTGGTGCGCACGCATCCGGTCATCGGTCGGGACATCATTGACCAGATCGGGCGCAATGCGGGCGTGGAACCGCCCTTCATGGGATTTGCGCGCCAGATCGCGTATGGCCACCATGAACGCTGGGACGGCACGGGTTACCCACAGGGGATAACGGGTGACGACATCCCGGAGTCGGCCCGACTGATGGCGATTGTGGATGCCTACGATGCGTTGACCAGCGACCGGGTATACCGGGCCGGTGTACCCCACGACAAGGCCATGCAGCTGATATTTCAGGAGCGCGGTAGCCAGTTTGCGCCCGACATGGTCGACGCCTTCATCGAGGTCCAGCACATGTTCAAGGACATAGCGCAGCAATATGCGGATACCGAAAACGATTTGCAGATGAAGATGGATTACCTGGCCAAGGCGATGGCCGAGAGTCCGTGAGCCGCCGGGCCGCTCCCAAGGCGCACAGCACCGCAGCGCAGCGCGCGAAGGTGTGGCCTTATGAGCCGCCGGGCCGCTCCCAAGGCGCACAGCACCGCAGCGCGCGAAGCCTTCGCGGCCCCTGCAAGTGGGATCGGCCCCCTTTATAGGGTGGGATGACGTGAAATTGGGGGGGTGGTATGTTCCTGCATCAGGTGGCGCGAGCGCCAGCAGCAGGGGCCGGGCACGGCACGCTGTCGTTTCAATCTCCAGAGGAACATCTCGTGAATGTACTGACCCACTTGCGCCGGCGTCCTGCGTTTTTCTTTGTTCTGGTCATGACCCTGACCGGGGCCGCAGTCCTGGCACAGACCATTGAGCGGGTTCGCATGACCGGCGTACAGACGTAAGCGCTGCAGCCCTTCCTTCCCATCTTCAACGCACACCATGCAACGCCAACTGCCTCCGGCCAATCTGTTCGATCGCGCGCTGGTGGTCGAAGACCTCGACGAACCGCGCCAGTGGCTTGCCGAGTTGCTGCCGCGTGCCTTGCCGGAGGTGCTGCAGGTCGACACCGCGTCCACGCTGGCCCAGGCGCGCGAGCGCATGGCCGGCCATGCCTACGGACTGGCCTTGGTCGACTGGGGTTTGCCGGACGGCACCAGTGAGGAGCTGATCACCGAACTGGTGACGGCACGCCCGGGTGCGGCGGTCATCGTGGCAACGATCCACGACAACGACACCTACGTGTTTCCGGCCTTGCGCGCCGGTGCTACCGGATACATCCTGAAGTCGCAGCCCAGTTCGGTCGTGGTGTCGCAACTCCAGCGCATCCGCCTGGGCGAGCCGGCCTTGTCGCCATCGATTGCGCTGCGCATGTTGCAGCACTTTCGCGACTTGCCCGATGAATACCTCACCCGCTCCACCAACAGCTCGCCGATGCCGCGCGATCCGGCGCGCGCGTCGGACAGCCCGCAGCGCCAGCTGACCGAGCGCGAGATCGACGTGCTGCGCCTGATCGGCAAGGGCTACAAGGTTCCCGAGGCGGCCACGCTGCTGGGCATCAGCGCCCACACCGTGACCAGTTATGTGCGCGACATCTACCGCAAGCTCGACATCTCGTCGCGCGCCGAGGCGGCGGTGGAGGCGGCGCGGCGCGGCCTGGTCAGCTGACTGCACCGGCGCGGATCGGCGCATCGATCGCGGTGCGGGCGTATTTGCGCCGCTCGGGCCGCTTCGGTGGCGGATCGATCGGCAGCATGAAACGGATCTGGCAACCCGGGTTGGCGCCGGCATCGCCGCCGGAGGAGATCTCCAGTGTCGCCCCGATCTGCCGGGCCCGGTGGTCCATGTTGCGCAGGCCGCGCTGGTGTGGCTGGGTCGCGTCGGCGGGCAGGCCGCGGCCGTCATCGCTGAACTCGATCAGCAGCGAGGTCTGGCCGGGTTCCGTGGCCAGTGTCACCTGCAGCTGTAGATGGTGGGCACCCGAGTGTTTAACCACGTTGGTGGCAGCTTCCTGCAGGATGCGCATGATCTGCAGCAGCGCGTCGCTGTCCAGGGCAATGGTGTCGAGGGCATCGTCCAGCTTCCAGTGCAATTGCACGCCCGCCGCACCCAGCCGGTTGTCCCAGCGGCTGCGCCAGGCCGCCAGGGCCGCCGACAGATCGGCGCCCATGTCAGCGCTGTCCATCATCATGCGCAACTCGTCGATGCCGTCCTGTAGCGATTGCGCAATCTGGTCGCGGTTCAGGGCCGAGCGCTCGACGCCACGCAGTGCGGTCATCAGGTGCGCGCCCAGACCGTCATGCATGTCGCGCAACAGCCGCTCGCGTTCCTGCAGTCGGGCCGATGACAGGGCGCCAGCCATTTCGGTCTTGCGCAGCTGCAGGTAACTGTCTTCCAGCTCGGTCGACTTGCTGTGGATGCGCTGCTCCAGCTCCAGGTTGACGTTCTCGGCCCGGTTCAGCGTACGGATGATGTAGTCGCCCGAAATCAGTGCGTACACGACCAGTACCAGTGTGAAACCCCAGAACAAGTAGCTCGGCCCGCTAGGGTCGATATGACCGGTGACCAGCGCCATGTCGTGCAGTGCACTGCCGATCAACACGAAATAGGCGCCGATGGTGGCCATGCGCTGGAGCGGCGTCAGGCGAACCCTGCCCGTCCAGAGCCACGCGATCGTCGCCAATGACAGGCCCGCCGCCCAGATCTGCGCATAGGCCCGCGCCAGCATCGCTCCGCGGTCCAGCCAAATGCTCAGAGCCAGCACCAGCGTGGTGCTGATGAAGGCGAACCACAGCGCGCGGTGCGGCCACACACGCCAGTCCGTGCGGGCGGGCGACGGTGCATCGTGGTGGCGTTGCCTCTCGTTGTCGAGTGTGGCGGCACACAAAGTGATGGCCGTCAGAAAGATGTTGTACGGATTGAATTGCTCGAACCACAGTGGTGGCATATGCACGGTCGCGTCGAAATAGGCCAGCGCCCGCACACTCCAGAACAGGCAGGCCAGCGTCATCCACAAAAAGCCCAGATCATGGCGGCGCTGCAGCCACCACACGCCAGCGAACAGCGCGAGCACCAGCATCACCCCTGCGGCCGCGGCGGTAAATCCGACCACGGAATCCACATGGGCCCCAGTGACGGGCAACAGCCCATTGGTCGGGCCGATCGCCAGTTGCATCAGGCCGGACGGTATGTAGGGAAGCGTCAGCAGGGTAATGACGGCTTTGTCTGCGCCTTGCGGAAGTGCCAGCAGTGCAGGAATGCGGCCGTTGTGAACCACGTCCTGCGGGCCGGCCGCCGGACCGGTGGCCGAATCGGCGGCATAGCCGAACCAGCGGTGCGCCATCACCGACGTCAGGCCCCGGTCGTGGATACGAATCGTGTACGGAGCGCCGACCCGGTACAGCGAAATCACCGCACTGAGCGAGCCCGCACAGGCCGACACATCGATCTCGTATTGCAGTCGGACCTGCTGGTTGCGCCACGCCATCGGCAGTTGGTCAGGCAGCGTGACGACGGCGTCGGCCAGTGTTTCGGTTCCCCGAGTTGCGATGCGCCGCGCCTGCGTGACCGGTTCGGTTTGGGTGCAGGCACCGACGGACACAGGCCCCTGAGCCTGGGCCGGCAGCGTCCAGCTGGCCAGCGTCAGCAGCCACCACAAGGGCCACAACCACAGCAGACACCCTTGGCGGGCCCGCGATTGTGCCGGATCTGCCGCAGGTCTGGCACGCGCGAACCGCATGGGTTCTTGGGGTTTTACCAGGCGAAGATCTTGCCCGGGTTCATGATGTTGTCGGGGTCGAGAGCGTGCTTGATGGTACGCATCATGTCGACCGCACCGGCCCCGGCCTCGGTCACCAGGAAGTCCATCTTGTGCAGGCCTATGCCGTGTTCGCCGGTGCAGGTGCCGTCGAGTTTCAGCGCGCGCATCACCAGCTGGTGGTTCAGTTGTTCGGCGGCGACCCGCTCTTCAGGGCGGGCCGGGTCCAGCAGGTAACCGAAGTGGAAGTTGCCGTCGCCGACATGGCCAACGAGGAAATACGGGATGCCCGAGGCGTCGGCCTCGGCCACCGAGTCGAGCAGGCAGTCGGCCAGGCGCGAGATCGGTACACAGGTGTCGGTGGAAATCACCTTGCAGCCGGGGCGCGACTGTACGGCCGCAAAATACGCGTTGTGCCGCGCCGTCCACAAGCGGGTGCGTTCCTCTGGCGTGCTGGCCCATTCGAATGCGTTGCCGCCGAATTCGCTGGCGATCTCCTGAACGGTTTCGGCCTGTTCCTTGACGCCGCTGGGCGAGCCGTGGAATTCCATCAACAGCATCGGCTCTTCGCGCAGCTTGAGCTTGGAGTGGGCGTTGACCATGCGCACCGAGTTGTGGTCGATCAGCTCAACGCGGGCGATCGGCACGCCCATCTGGATCACCTGGATCGTCGTGCGCACCGCGGCTTCGATGCTGGGGAAGGAGCAGATCGCAGCCGACACCGCCTCGGGCAGCGGATAGATCCGCAAGGTGATCTCGGTGATGACGCCCAGCGTGCCCTCGCTGCCCACCATCAGGCGGGTCAGGTCGTAACCGGCGGATGACTTCTTGGCGCGGGTGCCGGTGCGGATGACCTCGCCACTGGCCGTCACCACCTCCAGCCCCAGCACGTTCTCGCGCATGGTGCCGTAGCGCACTGCATTTGTGCCGCTGGCCCGGGTCGCGCTCATGCCACCGATGGTGGCGTCGGCGCCCGGATCGATCGGGAAGAACAGACCGGTGCTCTTGATGTCCTCGTTGAGCTGCTTGCGTGTCACGCCAGCCTGCACCGTCACTGTCAGGTCTTCAGCATTGATCGACACCACCTTGTTCATGCGCCCCATGTCGATGCTGATGCCGCCCTGCACGGCCAGCAGGTGGCCCTCGAGCGAGGAGCCGACACCGAACGGGATGACCGGCACCTTGTAACGCGCTGCCAGGCTGACCACCTCGGCCACTTCGGCGGTGTTCTCGGCAAACACCACGGCTGCCGGCGGCGGTGCGTCGAACGAGGACTCGTCGCGTCCGTGCTGCTCGCGCACCACCAGCGCGGTCGAGCATCGGCTGGCGAATCGGGCCTTGAGCGCGTCGATCAGCGCAGCCGGAACCTCGCGCTGGTTGATCTCGGGCAACAGGTGATTTTTTGAGGTGGGTGCGTTCATCGCAAGGGTCTCCTTTGGCAGCGAACCAGTGTACGCTGAGCCGACCGTATCCGCGGCCCGCGCCGGGCCGTGTTGAGTGGACGGTTGCATTCGGATCGGGCTGCAATTGCAGGTCTTGCAAGGACCTTGACGCCCTGCGAGGCGGACTGACGCGACAATCGGACGCAACAGGAGGCAAAACACCATGGGCAAACGTTTGACACAGATCGCCACGCGCACCGGCGACGATGGAACCACCGGACTGGGCGACAACACGCGGGTTGCCAAGAACGATCTGCGTGTGCACGCCATGGGCGATGTGGATGAGCTTAATTCGCATATCGGTGTGCTGTTGTGCGAAGAGATGCCCGCGGGCGTGCGGGCGTTGCTGGTCGAGGTCCAGCACCAGTTGTTCAACCTGGGCGGCGAGTTGTCGATTCCGGGCTACGAGCTGCTCAAGCCCGAGGCCTTGCTGGTGCTCGATCAGGCGCTGGCCGAACACAACGAGGACTTGCCGCGGCTGCAGGAGTTCATCCTGCCGGCCGGGACCCGGGCTGCGTCGCTGGCCCATGTCTGCCGCACTGTGGCGCGGCGCGCCGAACGTGCGGTGATCGCGTTGCAGGGGCGTGACGATCTCAAGCCGACGCCGCGCCAGTACCTGAACCGCCTGAGCGACCTGATGTTTGTGCTGTCGCGGGTGCTCAACCGCCACCGCAGCGACGGCACGGTGGGCGATGACGTGTACTGGAAAAGCGAGCGACTGGCGCGGGGCGAGGCGCAGGACGACTGAGCGCGTCAGTCCGCAGAGTTTTACCCTGCGGGCCCCATCGATTGCTTCTCACGCTCTGCGGCCCACGGCCGGGTGACGGCGTCGTGTACTGCGGGCGCTCAGGCCTGGAACATGCCGTCGAGGGAACCGTCCCAGGCGAAGCCGGGAAACAGTTCGTCGAGTGCGGCTGGCGCCATGGCATGGGTCGCGCGCAGCACCTGGGCCAGCACCGCGCGGTAGTCGTTGCGCACCGGCAGGTCGCGTCCCTCGTGCAGATTGCCGCTGGCCAGGCCGTCCCAGCCGCCATGCCAACGCCCGCCTTGCACGCGCGAACCGATCAGCCACATCGCGTTGCCGTGCCCATGGTCGGTGCCACGGCTGCCGTTCTCTGCGCAAGTGCGGCCGAACTCGCTGGCCACGACGATCACGTCGTCGGGCCGAGAGAAATCGCGCCGCAGTTGCGCCAGGGCGTCGGCCAGTCCGGCCAGGTTGTTGGCCAACTGGCCGCTGACATGGCCCTGGTTGGCATGGGTGTCCCAGCCACCGGCGGACAGGAAGCCCAGGCGCAGGCCAGGATCGGCTCGCATCAGTGTGGCCAGATGGCGGGCGTCGAGGACCAGACCTCTCGCCGGCCCGGCACCGTTATTGGCCGCCTGCATCTCGGCGGCCGACATGTCCGGCGTCGCGGCCATGTCGCTGCGCAGTGTCTCGGCGGTCTGCATGCGACTTTGCGCGCCAGCGCGGAAGTTGCGCGACAGTGCGTCGTCGCCGGCGTACAGATTCAGCATCGCCTGGCGCGCCCGGTCGTGCGCCAGCGCGCCGCTGCGCGTGGCCGCCTGGCCTCGCGGCACCAGCTGCACCGGTGCCTTGCCCGCGAGTATGGCCGGATTGGCCTCGCCAACACCGACGGCGGCGATCCGCTGGGCGGATGCAGCGGGCAGGTCGTCCGTCAAGCCTGCCAGCCGGTTCATCCAGCCGGCGGTGCTGGTGCTCTTGCCCGGAATACCGGATTCGAAATAGTACTGCGCGTCGAAGTGCGACCGTGTCGGCTCGGGTGAGCCGGCTGCCGGCACGAACGCCATCACGCCTTGCTGCCACAAGGGCCGTAGCGCCGCCATGGCCGGGTGCAGGGCGAAGCGGTCGTCGAGTTTTAATGCGGTCTGCGCCGTGCCATCGGGCGTGGCGATGGCGATGTGGGGCCGGCGGTTGTAGTAGTCCGGGTCGGCATAGGGCACCAGCGCCGAGAGACCGTCGTAGGCACCGCGCAGCATCACCAGCACCAGCCGTCCGCTGGTATTGCCGCTGCGGCCCTGCGGCTGGGCAAACGCCATCGGCGCGGCCCAGGCACCGGCATACCCGGCGAGCTGTTGCAGTGCATGGCGACGGGAGAGGCGATACGGGTTGAAAAATTGCTTCATGTCGGGCTCCTACTTGACCATGAAATCGGGGCTAGCCAGCATCAGCCCGGCCCGCAACACCGGTGGCGATTGGGCGATGGTGCCCAGCGTGGCCGCCGACAGAAAGGGGCGCAGGAATTCGGGCTCCGGCGTCTGGCGCGCCAGCGCCAAGGCGAAGTCGGCGCGGCGGGTCAGCGCTTCGGGCACCATCCAGGTGGCGGCGTCGAAGCGGTAGCCGTCGGGGGTCTGCCAGCTGTGCATCGGCTGCCCGACCTCGTTCAGGAACGCCAGCGTCAGGCCGATGCGGCGCCGGTCCGGCGGCGTCGCGGCCGATTCACCCATGCTGTCCTGAACGGCGGTCAGGCTGGACACGGCGAAGTCCAGCGGTGTCTTGAACAAGCGGTTCTCGCCAGCCCAGAACTCGGGTGATTGCAGCAGGCTGCGCATGACCAGCCGAAGATCGCCCTGGGTGTCGACAAAGGTTCGCGCCAGCCGCTGCACCAAGGCCGGTGTCGGCGCGTCGCAAACAAAATATTGCGCCAACCGGGTGCACACGCGCCGCGCGGTGGACGGATGGCGCGCCAGCATGCGGATCGATTCCTCGCCTTCGCCCGCACCGCCACCGAGCAACCCGCGCGGGAAGTCCTGGCCCAGCAGCCGTTTGCGGCCGCTGTCGTGCAAACGCGCGATGAACTGAAAGCCATCTGCGTCGCGCGGCGACACCGTCCAGCCGGTCAGGATGCGTGCCAGTTCGCGCACGTCGGTTTGCGTATAGCCGCCATCGACGCCCAGCGTGTGCAGCTCCATCAGCTCGCGTGCGTAGTTCTCGTTCAGGCCGCGCGTTTGGCCGTCTCGCCCGCGCGTGCCATCGGCCACACTCTGGAACTGGTCGAGGTAGAACAACATGGCCGGATGGCGTGCACTGGCCAGCAGCAGGTCCTCGAATTTGCCCAGGGCATGGGCCCGCGCCACGTTCACCGCGTAGTGGCCGACGAAGGGACGCACAGGGCCCTTGCGCGCGTACACGTTGAAATGGTTGAACCAGAACTCGGTCAGTCGTGCCAGCAAGGGGTTTTCCCGCTCCGGCTGGCTGGCACTGTAGAGCCGCCAGGTGGCGGCCTGCTGCAGCATCGCCAGGTTGAAATAACGCGGCCCCATGTCGGTCAGGAACTGCTGACGCCGCTTGGTCTGCATGGCGGGGCTGGCCTCGTTTGGCGCATCGGCGCGGATCTCGCGGATCGCTTCGCGCTCCCTGCGCGCGCCTTCGAACAGCGCCGGCAGCGGCGCGTTGAATCCCGTCAACTCGGGCGGCAAAGCCGGTGGTTGCCGGGCGGCGGTATGGGCCAGATCGACTTGCTGCAAGGCCCAGGCCTGCGCCGATGCCAGGTCGTGTACGCCAAGGGCCAGTTGCGCGGTCGGACCGTAGCCAACCCGCGACAGGGCGCGCCAGGCCGCTGCCTGCGGGCTCAGCGGTGTCGCAGCGTTCACCGGAGCGGCGGCATGCAGCTGATGGCTGGCTTGCCATGCGACAGTGGCGGTCAAGGCCTTGAGCACAGACCGTCGGCGCAGGGACGGCATGGTAGGGGATCGGTGTTTCATCATGGACATTCACTCCGGATCGCGGCGGCCACGCTGGCGCCAGGTTCCGTATTCCAACGCAAAAACGCCTGCGCGGGATGACCCGGCGCCCGCGCTTTACAAAACATTACCCGCCTGGGCGCGGTGCCAGCACCGCCATCGTGATGCGCGACACGCAGGTCATGTCGCCGGCGTCGTTGCGCATGTCGATCTGCCAGACCTGGGTCGTGCGCCCGATGTGCACCGGGCGGGTGATGCCGGTCACCCAGCCAGCGGTCGCACCCTTGAGGTGGTTGGCATTGATGTCCAGGCCCACAGCGCGGTGCCCCGGCGGCGCTGAAAACGCGGCCCCGCAGGAGCCGAGCGTCTCGGCCAGCACCACGGACACACCGCCATGCAACAGGCCATAAGGCTGGCGCGTGCGTTTGTCGACCGGTATGCGTGCGCGGATGAAGTCATCGCCAACCTCCAGGAACTCCATGCCCAGCCACTCGACGGCGGTATCTATGTGGACGGCCTTGAGAATGTCGATGGAGATGTCTTGTTTCCAGATGCGCATGTTGGATTCCGCGGCAGGTGTGATGGGGGAGTAGGTCGACTATAGCCAGCCGACGCTTCCGACGCAGTCTTGCTGCGACCGAACTTCAGGTCTCAGCTTCCGACATGAACGTGCTGGGTCATGCAAAGTATCGACCTCAGCCCACGCGGAAGAAGCGCATCTCGACCCGGTCGGGAAACCGGGCGCCGGTGTCGGACACGACGATCTGGAAATCCGCGCCGCCGGCCATCGCGCGGCCAAACTGCGTTAATCTTTGGCATGACCATGATGATGCCGCATCCCCCGTTCGTTTCGCAGATCCGCCTCTACCAGGACTGGCTTCATGCCCATCGCGGCCTGGCATTCGACAGCTACGACGCGATGTGGCAATGGTCGACCCGTGCGCCGGACGCGTTCTGGCAGAGCGTCTGGGACTACTACGATCTGCAGTCGCCGACGCGGCATGTCGCCGTGCTGGCCGACAGGCAGATGCCCGGCGCGCGCTGGTTTGTCGGGGCGCAGTTCAATTACGCCCGTCAGGTGCTGCGCCATGCGGATGCAGCCCATGCGGCCGGCATGCCGGCCATCGTCAGCCACGACGAGCGCAGCCTGGGCCAGGGTGTGCCGCGCGAGATGGCCTGGCCGGAACTGCGCCGGCAGGTGGCCGCCCTGGCCTTGCACCTGCAAACCCAGGGCGTGCAGCCGGGAGACCGGGTCGTGGCCTATCTGCCCAACATTCCCGAGGCCATGGTCGCCTTTCTGGCCACGGTGAGCATCGGCGGCATCTGGAGCATCTGTGCGCCCGACATGGGGAGCAACGCCGTGCTCGACCGCTTCCGCCAGATCGAACCCACGGTGCTGATCGCATGTGACGGCGTGACCCATGGCGGCCGGGCCCAGGACCGGCTGGCGGTGGTGGCGCAGTTGCGCGCGGCGTTGCCGACGGTGCGCCATCTGCTGATGCTCGACCATCTGGGCACGCTGAGTGAGGCCGACGCGGCATTGACCCATGTGAGCTTCGCCCAGGCCATCGCGCGTGACGATGCGGCGACACGTGCGTTTGAGCCGCTGTGGCTGCCGTTCGATCATCCCTTGTGGATCGTCTACTCCAGCGGCACGACCGGCCTGCCCAAGCCCATCGTGCATGGACATGGCGGCACGGTCCTGGTGGGCATGGCGTTGCTGGGCATCCACAACGATGTCGGTTGCAGTTACGAGGACAACAGCCTCGGCGAACGATTTCACTGGTACAGCTCGACCGGCTGGGTGATGTGGAACTTGCAGGTCGGCGGCCTGCTGCTGGGCACCACGGTGTGTATCTACGACGGCAGCCCCGCCGGTCGCAGCCACGATGCAACCGGGGCCCGCATCCCGAGCGACTGGACCACCTTGTGGCGGTTTGCGGCGGAGCTGGGCGTCACGTTTTTTGGCGCCGGCGCGGCGTTCTACGCGAGTTGCCAGAAGGCCGGCGTCGACCTGCCCGCCTGTGGGGACCTGTCCCGCGTGCGCACCCTGGGCAGCACCGGTTCGCCGCTCAGCGTCGAAGTGCAGGAATGGGGCACCCGGCAGTTCGACGAGGTCTACGCAGTGGGCGAGCCCCGGGCCGGACAGGAGTCCGGAACGCAAGGGGGTGAACAATTTCCCGCAGGGCCGCCCCAAGGGAAATTAGCCCCCTCGGGGGGCAGGGAGCTACACGAAGTGAGCGAGCCCCGGGCCGGACAGGAGTCCGGAACGCAAGGGGGTGAACAATTTCCCGCAGGGCCGCCCCAAGGGAAATTAGCCCCCTCGGGGGGCAGGGAGCTACACGAAGTGAGCGAGCGTGGGGGCCACATCTGGTGGTGCAATATTTCCGGCGGTACCGACTTTGCCGGGGCATTCATCGGCGGCAACCGGGAGTTGCTGCTGGTGCCGGGCCAGATGCAGTGCCGCCTGCTGGGATGTGCGGTCGAGGCCTGGGACGAGCAGGGCCGGCCGGTCATCGATGCGGTCGGGGAGTTGGTGTGCACCGCGCCGATTCCGTCCATGCCGCTGTATTTCTGGGGCGATACCGACAACCAGCGTTATCTATCGAGCTATTTCGACATGTACCCGAACGTCTGGCGCCACGGTGATTGGTTGCGGATCGGCGCCGACGGGGGGTGTGTCATCTACGGGCGCTCCGACGCAACGATCAACCGCCACGGCCTGCGCATGGGAACCAGCGAGTTGTACCGTGCGGTTGAGGTGCTACCCGAAGTGCTCGATTCGCTGGTGGTCGATCTGGAATATCTGGGGCGACCCAGTTTCATGCCGCTGTTTGTGGTGTTGCGCGAGGGCGTGATGCTGGACGACGCCTTGCGCGTGCGCATTCAGAACGCGATCCGTCAGGCACTGTCGCCGCGCTTTGTGCCGGACCAGATCATTTCTGTGCGTGAGGTGCCGCGCACGCTGTCAGGCAAGAAGCAGGAGCTGCCGATCAAGAAGCTGATGCTGGGCCAGCCCTTGGACAAGGTGGTCAATCCGGAGGCGATGGCGAATCCGGATTGCCTGGCCTGGTATGTGGCGTTTGCACGCCAGCACCTGGGCCTCGATTGACAGCCGGGACGCGGCGCTTGCAAGCCAACCTTCGCGCAAGGCGCTGCGCTGCTGTGAGCCTTGGGAGCGGCCCCGCGGCTTACCTGTCTACCTGGTGCAGGCTGATCAGGCTCAGCAGGGCCGATACGACCTCGGGTTTGAAACCGATACGCGCTTTGCCCATACCATCGCCACCGTTGAGCACCAGTTTTTCGATGTATTCAACACAATCGCGCGTGCCCCAGAAGACGGTGACGGCCTTGGCAACGCGTTCGTGGTGTTTGGCGATGATGGCCATGGCGTTGTCGATACCGACCTGGCGTGGCAACTCGTGAAGCGGCATTGGACGGGTGTCCAGCTCTTCTTCCTCCCACTTCAGGGTCGGAAAACCGAGCGTCTCGTTTTTTCCCGATGTGGCCATGGGGTCCTTATATGGATGCCTCCCGGCTAGCAAGCACAATTTGCCAAGTTTTGTGAAGAAGTCGGCTGCACACTTATATCCGGCCTTGTTTGCGTGGTTTGACTGGTTTCCCTGTCTCGCCCGCTGGCCCCGA
>Ga0209702_10002117_pt1 | contig 35657 bp, 31 predicted proteins | sample FRY01_FD_187210 | JGI IMG/M metagenome (GOLD analysis project Ga0209702, IMG submission 187210) | Freshwater microbial communities from Lake Fryxell liftoff mats and glacier meltwater in Antarctica - FRY-01 (SPAdes) (version 2) | ecosystem: Environmental > Aquatic > Freshwater > Ice > Glacier...
AGCTCGATCTTTGCGAATCGGTTCTACGACAACAGACCAATGCCCAAAAAAATGCTCAACCCGACAACGATAAGCCCGGCGAATGAAGTCAATCGTATTGCCTACGCCCCTTGCGCGGGGCCGGGCGTCTGAGTTGGGTCGTTAGGAGTTGGGGGAGACCGCCCCCGAGTTGGGGTTGCCCGTTATCCAAGTTAGAATAACTCTGAGTTGTTGCTTGCATTTGGCCGTGCGAGAGTTACGCTCGGTGCAACCCGATTGAAGCGATGGGCCAACCTCGAGTTGGAAATGCGGTTTCCAGCGAGTTGGTCTGAATTGCTGTTCGGTCGCAGAGGGTTCTCGATGCGAAGAGCAGTTCAACTTCTCCAAGGAAACTAAACAGTGACAGAATCTCCAAAACCGAGTAGGCTTCACAGTTTTCGGATAACCAACTCCCTCGATAAGGAAGTCGGCCTTTGGTTGGAACCATTGGGGGACTGTATTCCGTTACTCCAAGGAATGGTTGTTGAGGTAGAGGTAGAGCTTGAACAAGACCAACGGTTTAATGGTCTTGAATCGATCATTATCTCAAATGAGAGGATTATTCTGAATTGTTGGCCCAAGGCGGTCTATCGTGTTGGTTTGGACGGACAAATGAGAACGAAAGTATGGTCCGATGTTTCTGGATCAATCGAGTCCATTTAGGTTCCGGGGACACCATCAATGCCCCGCGGCTGCGCACCAGTTCTTGCAAAATATGTTGGGAGGGCAATGACCATGACTCTTCCATGCGAAGAAGGGACTTGGTTTGCCGTTCCGTTACGGCAAGGGGGCTATGGCACGGGGGTTGTTGCGAGGCATTCGCCAGACGGTAGTATTGTGCTTGCTTATTTGTTTGGTCCAAAGCGGCACGAAGTTCCGAGTCTGGCCGAAGCCAGTAAGGTGACCCGGAAGGATGCGCTAAAGGTTATTATGGTTGGCGCTCTTGGCTTTATCGAGGGCATTTGGCCGATTATCGGCAAATCCGATTCTTGGAAGCGGAAGGAATGGCAAATGCCCAAGTTTGTGCGCCGAGATGACATTAGCCGAACAGCTTGGTTAGTGACCTACGACGAAAATAACCCCAATCAGGTGGTTACTGAAGAATGTGTTTCCTTTGACATAACAGGTTATGAGCGGGACGCTTTGAGTGGGGCAGGGGCAGTTGAGATGGTCTTAACTAGGTTGCTTTCCTGAAAGATGCACCTTGCTTTCGGCCCCGGGCACATCATACTTACTGCAGCCGGAGAGAAGAAAAGGGGGCGGGAGCGAATGCCAAGATAAAGCTTGTCAGCGGTGGGCGGTGCCCGTTGTTGTGAACGGCGCAATTGTGATCGATGCGACAATCGGAATTGCAACTGGCCCTCTGGGCGGCACACCCGGCAATGTCATAGCCATGACGAACTCCGAAGGGTCAGGGTCCATGTTGCCCACCAACGCTAGAACCGCTGATATCCAAGAAGTCTATCGCCGCCTGCAACAATATCAGGGGAGCAGTTCCGTAGTCGCAAGTCAGAGACTACACGAAGGAAAACAAGCGCTCGGTATTCCTGCCAATGCTAATCTGCTTTTCGACATGACAGGCAATGTTTATGACCCCGCGACTAGCGAGTTGTTATTTAGTTTGACTGGCAGTATTTGATTTTTTGTGCAAGTATCTTATAGATCAAAGTCCGGCGCTTGAAGTAGGGGAATTAAAATGTCTAGTCCAAATGTTACAGTATCATTGCGAATTCGGGGCGATGCCCTTAACCCGGAGGAAATCACTGCGGCGCTAAAGACTCAACCATCTAGCGCTATACAGAAGGGCCAAGATATTGTAACCGGTGGGTATGTTATAAAATCGCCTACTGGACTGTGGTTATTGAAAATCCAAGCACACCAGACCGATGGATTTGACGATCAAGTTCGAAGAATACTTAACATAGTTTCTAACGATCTTGAAACTTGGCACCATTTGTCCGCATGCTTTTATACTGAATTGTTCGTGGGAGTATTTATGGCGGAGATCAATCAAGGTTTTGAAATATCACAACCAACTTTGGATGAAATCACCAAGAGAGGGTTGCGACTTGGATTTGACATTTATTATGCATCCCCACTCCGAGATGCCATTGAGCCGGTAACCTGACCGACATTCTCGGTTCCGTCCGCCAACTTGTGCAAACCGACGAGATCGCTTGATTGTGGCGAATTTTGGAGTTGCGACCTTAAATAAATGGTCCGTGCGGAACTTTGGCCGCTCGGAAATGTTTGAAAATTGGCGTCCTGGTCTGTGATCGGTTACCATGAGGCGAACTATGGACGATAAACAATTCCTAGAAACACTGCTAAAAAGAGCCGCTGCCGAGCCAAGCACTGCGCCAAACTAAGTGCTGCACCTGCTTCCCGTGATGGGGGGCCCTAGGAACACCAGACATATGCAATCGCCTTTCATAATTCTCTCTTTTTTTATTGACCAAGCTTTTCTCATCGTCATACTATGCTGGTAGATTAATTCTGTAATCATTGTGACCATTCCCGTGACTCGTTGTTGCTGGGGATAGCTGCCAAATGAAAACTGGTTAGACATACACCAGGAACCCGAACATCAAGTGTCGTTCACTTGTTATCACCGGAACTTTAGTTGGATACACAAACTTTTTAGGAGCAATACTTTATGCCTACCGAATACAAGCACCCTACGATAGTCAGTAACATCAAACGCGAAGCCTTTGCGGATATCCTCGCCCTTCCAAGGAGAAAGCATATCGAATCCAGAGCGATGTCTCCTTATTGGATAGCTCGGCTCGATAAGATTGATACCTCAGCACCGTTTCGAATCAGAATGATTAATGGCTACACCCATCCCATTCCGGAGGCTACCGTTGAGGTTGTCCGAGTCCGGAAGATGAGCCGTACCAATGAATTTGAGTTTCACCTGGGTCGCGTCTTCGATGTAAAACATTGGGATCGTCGTCGTGAAGTCCCTACCCCCTAGAGTTAGCGATTGCTAGGCCCTGCGATTTTGCACGAAGCGGCGTCCGATCGTCCATAGGGCTCCGGATGCTGCACGCAGGGATATCTGGGTTAGATTGCATACAGGCTATCACGATACCGAATGCGATAGAAATCTCAACGGTTTTTTTGACAAACCCTTTGGTGCGTGAGATGTTGCGTTATGTGAAGACCAGACCCGCATCAACAGCTTGGCCAAGTTAGCAGGCAGGTCAATTCACTGTTATCTGCTGTACCATTCAGACTGGGGCCAACCAATGCTGCGCACTAAAACGAGCGTGTTTTTTCTTGTGCTATTCTTAGCTGGCTGCGGAAACAAGGCCGAACCACAGACCCAAGTGCCTGAACCGCAATTGCAAACTAATGAATCGGTGGAGAAGCCGATCGCAACTTCACCTCCGAACTTCAGTCAGACGGAGCCTTCCAATACAACGCAGGGTGACGGGAACATTAAGAAGGCAGATGCATCAAACGCTCCGCCTGGTGTGCAGTCCAATCCCGCTCCGCAGTTTCCGAATCCCACACCGATCCCTACGGGGAATCCCGCGCAAATCCCTGCCCCCGGTGTGCCGGTTCAGCCTGCTCCGGGGCCAACGGTTGCGGCGAATCCAAGCAACGCTTTGCGCTACAAATGGCAACCGAATCGCAAGTACTCGTACAAGTTCAGCATCGAGGCGAATCTCGGCCAACTCATCGAACGGACTGAGGGAGTTTGCTCCTATCGCATCTCGCCGAAGCCGGCCGGGCCGATCATCGAGTTCAAGAAGCAAGGGACTGGCACCGCGTTCGTCGCCACGGCTGACGGTTTCTTGGTCACATGCGCGCATGTCGTGGATGGCGCGAAGATGATCGAAGTACTGCTTGGCGGAGTGAAGTATCCGGCAGTCGTGGTTTCATCCGATCGTGTACGCGATGTCGCCGTCATTCGCATCAACGCTCAGAATCTGACGCCGGTCGCGCTAACTGATTCCAGCAGCGTGCAACTTGGCCAAGCGGTGCGAGCGTTAGGTTATCCGCTCTCAGATGTGCTGGGCAACAATTTGAAAGTCACGACCGGTTCGGTGTCGGGATTGAATCAAGAAGCAAACATTCGTGTATTTCAGATCGATGCAGCAATCAATCCGGGCAACAGCGGCGGCCCGATCGTGAATGAAATGGGTGAGGTGATCGGCGTCGTCAGCGCAAAGCTTGCGGGAGCGACGGTTTCGACGGTTGGGTTTGCTCGGCCGATCAACGATGCGAAGACATTGTTGCAACAAGCGGGCGCGAAGTTCGTCGCTGGCAAATCGCAGCAGAAGCTGGATGGGCCGACGCTCGTGACAAAGGTCAGCCCATCGGTTGCTTTGGTAAGCGTCGTCGCAGGGGCGAGCGGCAATCTCATCACGCTGGCTTACGATGCGACATTCTCGACCTCTCAGCGAGCAGTACCTGGTCAACGGCTTCTCAACTTTTCGATCCCGTCGCAGGGCCGCAGCTCCGGAACACTAACTCTTGACGAGTTCGGTGAGATCGTGCAGATGACCGGTGAAGAGCAGCTCCCGTTCTGCATGGGACCGGTCGGCTTGGTGGCGATTGCTCCGTTGAACCCCACCGGCCAAGCGACCTGGGGACAAAGCAAACAAACCTCGGTCATTCGCTTCGAGCAAGACCCGAACGACCCTCTCGCGCGAATGCGGGCACGCGGCCTGATGCGTCCGTTCGGGCCCTTAGGCAATAATCGCCCTAAGGAAACGGTCTTCCCAGCGCATGAAAGCACTACATTCACGCTCGGCCAACAAGTCGATGGCGTGGTGTTGCTCAAGAAGAGCTACGAGCTCAAGACTCTCGACAATGTCAGCAACCCGTACTTGCATCTGAAGGGGGAAGGAGACTGGCGCTATCATGTGAAGGATGCGATGCCGTTCGCTGCGGAGATGAAGTTCGAACTGGCGCGCAACATCGATAACGCTACGGTCAGCGTGCCCTTCCAGATGCAGTTTCTCTACACCGATCCGCAGATCATCGCGGCCGAACTCACTGCGAACGAAGCACGCATGGCCGATGTTCGGCGACAGCAATCCGAGAAGGCGGCCACCGAAATCGAAAAACTCCCTGGACCGAAGAAGGCCAAGCTCGTCCGCCGCTTTGCGCCCATCAACACGGGTCTCATTCAAGCCATTCAACTGACTCCGGACGGAAAACGGGCACTCGTTGCGACGCACGAAGGGCCGGTGCAAATCTTCGACGCTTCACAAGACAAGCCAATCGGTCAGCTCGAAGGTTTGAAGCAGAACATTCAATTCCTCAATGTCTCTTCCGATGGCAAGCTGGTCGGCGGCGGAACACTCACCGAAGCCTGCATCTGGAATCTCGACAATCGGAAGGTCGTCCTGCAACCGAAGGTCGACCGTTTCGCCCCGAGTTGCCTAACATTTTCGGCGGACAACCAGCGTGTCTATCTCGCCGGCTTCAGCTTCCAGAGTTGGGATCTGTCATCGGGAAAAAGGCTCAAAGAGTGGCAGTCGAAACGAGGCAACACCAAGGCCGTGTTGCTGAGCTCTGATGGCAAGTCGTTGACCGCCACTGATGGCCAGGAGTTGCTGCACTACGATTCCAACACGGGAAATCTGGAAAAGGCCGAGCCGCTGGCTCCAGGCATCGGCAGCTACTTCCAAGCTCGTTTCGCTGCGGATGGTAGTCGTGGTGTGTTCGTGAAAAGCTTCTCCAGTTTGGATGTGATCTCCTTGGCTGAATCGACGAAGCCGACGAACATCGCGGTGCGTCCTGCGCAAAACAACAGCATCGCAATCTCGGCGAATGGCAAGCGCATCGCCGTGGCGGATTCGAGCAACAAGCAGGTCGTGGTCTGGGATGTCGACAAGAACCAAATCATCGATCAATGGCAGGTGGATACCCTCGCTGCTCAAACCGTCGCCCTCTCGGCAGACGGCAAGTTCCTGCTGACCTGCGGCTTCCACCGCGTCCTGCAACTTTGGGAGATGACCGAATAGTGAGATTGGTCGCTAAGCTTGGCGCAGCGTACCCAGTAAGAGAACCAAGTTGCTGATGCCGTCGAAGCGGAACTCGCATCGAGCAACTTCGGCGCCTGAACCGATTTCTGTGGCGGATCTGGCCTCGCCTTTTCAATTAAGCCGCCCGACAATCTGCGATTATGTGACTTTGCTGGCCCGGGTGTTTTTGCTGGAAGAGTTGCCACCTTGGCATAATAATCGTTTGAGCAAGCTTATCAAAACACCTAAGCTGCACCTAGCGGATACAGGCCTCGCCTGCTCTTTGCTGAGTGTGGATGCCCCCGCCTTATGGGCGGCTCGCACCTTGCTGGGGCAACTTCTGGAAACTTTCATTTTTCAGGAACTGCGTCGCCAGGCGAGCTGGCACAGTGACCCCATCCTATTTTATCACTTCCGGGACAAAGATGGTGTGGAGGTCGATATCATACTGGAAGGCAGTGGTCAATGTGTGGCGGGGGTGGAGGTGAAAGCTGCGGTTACGGTCACGGCAAAGGATTTTCGTGGGTTGCAAAAATCGCAGGAAATCGCTTTACCGGAGGGGTTGTTCTGTACGATGGCGAAGTAACAACCCCATTTGGAGATGGGTTGTTTGCAGTGCCCATACGCAATTTGTGGGAGGGTCTTGCATGATTTTTCTCATCACCGAACCTATTCGATTGCCTTTTGCGCTTAAGCCAAACGCACAATCACAGTTCTCCATCTTTGCCTTGGGTTTCCCGGAAGCGTTAGCGACGGTAAGGCCCTAGCTTACTTCATCACCTACGGAACCTGGCTGCAGGGGCACAATCCAAACTAAAAAAACCGTCGCTAACGCTTCCGGCTCTGAAAGACGCTTCCGGCTCTGCAAAACCAGCGCAGAATATCTTTTCCCCTTACTCCCTTGCTACCACGGTGTCATAGAGACCATAGTAGGTCAGCCCCGGATGGCTGTCGATGCCGGTGTAGCGCAATGATGAATCTTCATAACGCCTGAATGCAAATACGGCCTGATTCATCTGCTCTGTGTTGAACACCTTAAGCCGTACGAGCAGATGAAAATCCTTTACAGTCAGACCCGTTACCGTCTCGAACAAGTCTGGTTCAATTTTCGTGATGACATCTTGCAGTGTGTTTTCTCGGAAATCGGTCAAGTACATAAATATAGGAATGCGTGTCGCGAACTTGATGAGTTTCTCCTGCACCAGTTTGCGCTTAGACTTATACTCTTTCTCCTCATCGGTGAGTTGCTTCTTCTGCTTTTCTGTCAGGTCTTTTACCTTGGCCTTGTTTTTAAGTTCTTTAACCTTATCGCTTTTGTTGATGATTGTTTCAATGATGTTGTCTCCAAGGGCACGCCATCCTTCTATCCGCTCAACAGCGGCCATCGCCTCGGGGTTGTCCATAATGCGTCGCAGGGTATCGTTATCCACATTCACAAGCAGCGCACTCTCCCACTTGCGCGCGAGCAGTGTAGCCGTGGTTCCGGACATTGCGATGTCAAGTATGCCCCCTGCATCAATTTGCGTCATATTTGCGCCGTCGTAGGCCAGCACAGGTAGGAACGAAACAAGATCCTTGACGGCGTTCTCTGGGTTCGGCTCGTTAGGCGAAAGCCCAATCCCGTATTCCGAGAGCTGGCGCAGCGCGCGTGTAGGTGCGAAATCGAACACAAAACAGACTGGCTTGAGGACTTCCTCCTCGTTCGGGTCGTTGCCGTTGGGGTTCTTGATGGACCAAGGCGATTGCACGCGAAACGCTGCTTGAAAATAAGTCTCCGGTGACTTCAGATTGCGCAGCATTAGGATCGACGACCACTGCGGCACGGTCACACCTGTTGTCAACTTGCCGCACGAAAGCGTAATGGTCTTGGTATCGAATCCGCTGCCGATGGCTTTGCGTACGGGCGGCAGTGCATCTAGGCCGATGCCCGCCGACTTGCCCGCGGCGACCGTCACCTTATAGTCGTGCCAGAAGACATTGTACTTTTCAGCCAGCAGGTTCGCCATCGCTTGGCAGGCTGCGACATTAGGCAGGAACCAGAACGCATGCTGGAGATACGGCAGCAGTCGCGCATCTGAATACGGAAACGGGGGCCGTGTGCCGGTCTTGAGATGCTCTATCGCCCGTTGATTATTACACCCACGTCATTTCAACAATGTAGGGCGTCAATGAGCATTGCGCCTTATGCGGGCTGGGGGAATAAATACCCAACCTAAAATCATTATTCGCAATATGCTGTTACATCCACTAGATTTACATTCACATAGAGACTATTCAGGTCTCTCAGCTTGACCCTGAACTGGCTACGCCTTTTTGTCGACGGGCGAACATCGTTTATGCCCTCTAGCTTAATGCCGGGATCGTAGTAAACCATTTGTGATTCAATCGCTTTCAGCAAATATAAAGGGTCGGTGCCCTCACCTAGCCTTACTATATTTCCATAAGTATATTGGTTTTCCGGGTCTGTTCGGTGTTTGCTGGGAACATAAACTGCATTGCGGTGCTTGCGATTCCAGTGCTTCAGAATTCCGGTGAATGCCCAAAATGCAGCCAGCGTTCCATCACCAGAGGACATGGCTATCCCACCATCTGCATCAGTAATCTTCCCTGATAAACTATCATACCCCTGAAGCGTTATCGTCAGCCCCGTATTGGGATGTTTTTGGTTACAAAAGTGGGTGCCACCGAAGTTCATTCGGTCAGCCCTGCCCAGACGATCCATGTACCCAAAGGTTCTTACGAACTCCTCCACACCTCGTTCAACATAGAAACCTCCGGTTGGCTCAGGGGTCATGAGTGTCAGCACATTGCCGCCATGCTGCTTCACTTCCCAGCCTTGGAAATCTGGCTCTGACCTTCCGTTTGGTGTAATGCCCAACTCTGCTTCAAGAGTATACCCACCACACTGAGTGGCTTTGCAAGGAAGGATGGTTTTCGTTGCATCAAGGCGCTTGGAGTTGATCCACCCCAGCCTGTGTATACGACATAACTCCGTAAGCAGAGTAGTTCGTGGATCACTTCCAACACCCAGAAAAAACGAAGTAACAATCTCGGAGAAAATTTCTGTAGCTTTTACCAGCCCTGCGCTAATCTCCATAGCCTGCCGACAAACAGAACTATCAGGTTTAAAAACAGAACCAATGATCCGCCCCTGATTATCTGTTCCTAGAAAGAGTATTCGACCAGGAATTCGACTGTTCATGAGTGTTCGAGTTGAGTCTAGTCGAGACCTGTCACAGCCCTTGAGAAAACCTGAGAACCTGATTTCCGGATACTGCGGATAGAGAATTATTTGTGCGGACGGTGCATTTACCAGCGAGGTGTCATCGCCAATCCAGAGGAAGTCGACCCCCGCCTTGAAAATTGGATTATCCCCACTAGGGTCTGGATAAACATCCCCCGTCGGAAAAAGCGTGAGAGCTTTGAATCCCGGGCCGAAATAGACCTGATTCTTGGAGTTGTCGTTAGCCGCTAGGACTTTAATGTAAATCTTTTCTACGCGATGATCGGCGTAGTACTGAATCAGACTCTGAAGCGATTGAATGGAAGTGGACAATTTGAACTCCTATTGGAAGCCTGACATGAATCACCTCAGCTACGATCAGGTAGAGAGATTGCCTCATTATGCATTTGCATAACGCAGGGGTAATTCAGGTTCCAGCATTGGCTGCATCAATTGTGCAACATGAGACATAACATCAACAACAACAGAATTTCCAAATTGCTTATATGCCTGCGTATCCGACACCGGAATCCTGAATGTGTCAGGAAAACCCATCAGCCGCGCACATTCTCTGGGCGTCAATCTGCGCGGGTTCTTGTGCGTACCCTGGTAAATCAAAATCTCCGAACCGTCCTTGTAGTAGCGCGCCGAAAGGGTGCGTGCGGTATTTTCCGGGCCGACCAAACCAAAGCCGAAGCCGTTGCCCTTGGCACGGTGCTTTGCGGCGTAATTCTGCAAGTACAGCCAGAGGTTGTCGGTGAGGGAGTATTTATCCAGCGGGCGCTTTTTCTTGTGGTCGAAAAATCTTTCTCCATCCCATTCCAGCACGGGTTCCGAACCATCAGTGCGATGCAAAATTTCCTTGAGCTTGCGCTCGTTTTTGGGCGGCAGGGGCAGCGCATTGAAATCGAATGCAATCGGCTCGCGGAAGCCAACGATGAGGATGCGTTCGCGGTGTTGCGGGACGAAGTGCGCACCGTCTATAACGCGCCAGTGGATGTGATAGGCCAGCTCTTCGGTCAATGTGCGGCGGATGACATCGAAGGTGCGGCCCTTGTCATGCGAAACGAGATTTTTCACGTTCTCCAGCAGGAAGGCACGCGGGCGCTTGGCGGCAATGATGCGCGCCACATCGAAAAACAGCGTCCCCTGGGTTTCACAGGCGAAGCCGTGCGCTTTGCCCAGCGCATTCTTCTTAGATACTCCGGCAATCGAGAAAGGTTGGCAGGGAAATCCAGCCAGCAATACATCGTGATCAGGGATTTGAGCCGCTTCAATCTGTGTGATGTCGCCGTTAATTAGATGGCCGTCGCGAAAATTTTCGGCATAGGTTTTCTGGGCATAGCTGTCCCATTCGCTGGTGAATACGCAACGCCCCCCGATGTTCTCGAACGCCTTGCGGATGCCGCCGATCCCCGCGAACAGGTCAATGAAATCGAACCTGCCTTCTTCGTTGCTTTCCGTTCCGAACGGGAGAAGTTGCTGCAATGTAAAGCTGGCTTGGTCACTCATACTGGGGCCTCCTGCACAACGGCGGCTAACTCACTTACCATCATCGGTGGGTATGTCTTGATTGCGGGGAAGATCTCGTGATTTTCAAGGTGGGCAAAGAGCGAACCTTCAGCGCTGAGAGCCGACGATTGGGTAAGGCTATCGAAGCGGAAGTCACGCCGTTGGAACTTGCCCTTACCCAGATAACCCCACTCGGCAAAGGTGATCGGCAGGGCATCGTGGGTGCGCATGGTTAGGGCATCCCCTTGAACAAGGTTTTGCGAAAGCACATAAAACGCTGCCCGATATAGGTCATCCGACGGGGAAAGGTTTAAACCCTCGGCAAAGACTTTCAACAGGTTGGCACGGCACTCGGCGATGTTGTCTGCCAACAGTTCAATACCGTAAATACACATCAACCCAAGTAGCGAGTAGTGCCGCTGCTCGAATTCAGATTTTCCAAACTTTAGTTTAGCTACTGCGAGCTTGCGCTGAAGAACCGGCACAAGAAAGTTACCGCTTCCGCACGCAGGTTCTAAGAAGCGTGAATCGATACGCTCGGTTTCGTCCTTTACCAAATCGAGCATTGCCTCGACCATCCACGCAGGGGTGAATACTTCCCCGTGGTCAGCAACCCGTTGTTTAGATTTGACCAGGCTCATAAGCAAATTCTTTCTGAACATAGTCCGGCGTTAGGGGTGCTAAAGCCGCTGGCCTCGAAACTGATGTTGGCAGAGGATTCCGCCTTATCACTGGATGTAATCTTTTTAGCCATAGTCTAAAGGGCGCCCCGAGTTCTAGAAGTTAATCTAAGTAATCTTAACCCAACCAAGCATAGTAACCTAGTTAAAAGGTTTGTACAGCCTAGCGGTAAAATAATCGAAGTTGGGGCTGTACCACCTAAGCGGGTCTGCCGGGATGGGATTATGTATGAAAGAACGAGCAGCCTAACGCCGCGCCAGCAAGGCAAGTTAATTGAGTATCGTCGGTTCGGAATAGAATGCGAGCCACGGAAGTTCTTTATAAAAGGGGGAATTTCTTGTGTGCTGCCGAAGCATTAGAGCGTTAAGTACCCGGATGCTTCCTTCCTCTGCATGAGATTTGAAGCCCTGCCGAACGAATTCAAAGTGCGATCAATTAACCCGCACGATACTGCACTCGGTTCACCGTAGCCTAGTTCCAGAGGGGTGTCATAATGCTGCAGTCAAGTCGCATTTCGTCGAAGCACACTACTTAACAACGACAACAAAAATAACACGACGAAAACGATAAAAAGAATCCTCGCCCCTTCCATAAAGGTGTTGGCGATCAATCCGAAGCCGAGAATTCCTGCGATCATGGCGACTATAAAAAACATAAGTGCGTAGCGTAACATGGCCATTTTTCCTGTGGTAAAAAACTGGTATCCATCGGCTAAATGTCGGTGGATGATTCGTTTTTTTTTCTTGCAGTATTCTGAAGAGTAAGTTGCGGTATGCGGAGTATTCCTCGCACCTACCACAACCTTGCCTCTAGCAGCAGATAGCCTTACCTAGTTGGCAATCGCCTTGCAAGCTTTCTCGCACTTACGGCATTCGGCAGCACAGGCCTTGTAGTGGGCATCCTCAGGAAATGCTTCGCATGCCTTGGCACAATGGCCGCATGCCTTGGCACAGCAATCAGCCATCACAGAGGAAAGAGGCCCGCCACTCGCACAGATTTGGGAACAGGCTGCACAGCATGCCGCACAGTCCCGGCAGTGCATCAGGCACGATAGGTGTTCCTTCTTGCCATCGGCCAACAAGTTGGCACAATGCGTTACACAGTGGTCACAGACAAGTTGGCAATCCGAACAGGCTTTGGCACACTCTTTTAACATCGAGTCGGTTTTCTTGTCCGCCGCCTTTGCCTGATAAGCAAATGCATCCACACCGACGATGGCAAGGGTGAAAGCCAAGGCCATTGCACCGATTCCGCCAAACATTCGATTCTTCATAGCAAACTGCCTTTCCTGAGATGCAGTCATCAAGCCAGCGACAGAAATTGCCACTCGACACAGATGACAGAAAAGAAAAAACGATATGGATGACCCCATGCGAGTATCAGTCCACATCGTTTTTTCTGTAACGAGTATTTCGTTGTAATCGGAAATCTTATTTGTTGGATCTTATAATCCGATTTTATCTTTCGGGATAATTGTATACAGGTATAACCAAGAAAGCGTGCTAATCGCATAAATAATTTTACAGGAAAGATGACCCACCTGTAATTCTTTTAACCACCAGTAACCCTCGGTCTATCAAAATCGAAGAGCCGATTTGCATCACCCATTGCATGTAAAAGGCATTTACGATCGCTGCATAAAAGATGGAGTTCTATCATGGGTTGAACATCCTAGATTGAAAAATTTCTACCCGCTTCCCCTGATTGGCCCGCATCGGATGCAAGGAAGTTTAAGTAGAGTCAGAAATATTCGACCTTTTTTGAATGCTGCGATTGCATCTTTGAGAGCTATTCTAAATACCATTTGTTCGGCCCCCGATGGTGTCTATCAGAAGGGGATCAAAATCTAATTAATGCAATGAACAACAATCAGAATATCTTTTTGCCATAAAAGAGGGACTAAGTGAAAATGTATTTTAAGCTGGAGGATAGGTTATGCCACCCATTGGCTTTCTTCTGGAAATATAAAATTTAGGTTGAATTGGAATTCAGACCCTTGGTTCGTTTAGCCCAGACTTCCTATTCTAAGCAGGTTTGATAATTCGAAATTAATTTGCAAAAAATAAATGTTAGGTTGTCCGATTGATTTTTGGCAACTAAGCAAGTTAAGAAATTAATTTAAAAGAATAAAGTAACAGATCAAAACAGCTTGAATTAAAGAACAATTTGAAAGAAACAAGAAATTAAACAAAGGGTGGGAATAAAACTCCATCTTTAGAATGGGATGATTAGGTAGAAGGAATGGTTTTATTTGGGACTCGAAATCATTTGAAAACTATTCTTTACTATTGCTTCCAGCTGAATCAAAGTTATGATACCCGCTTGAGTACAGGGATGTATTTCTACTGTTGAACTTTGTTACTGCATGGAGGCAGTTTTCTATGGCTTCATTATTACCAATCGTTGATCAATCCTTTGTCGCAGCGGTCAAGTACCGTGCCTTGGGATTGGAAGTCAAAGCTGCAAAAATATTTCGCTCTCTCACTCGCTTTCAAGATCTCCCCGGTGGGATAGCAGAACAAACCCAGCTTCACCTTGGTGAAATTGCTCTAAATCAAAAACGCTTCAAACAAGCAGCCCGCCATTTATCGGTAGCCCTTAACTATAATGAAAATAATGCCCACTATCATTTGCTAATGGGTAAAGCGATTGCAGCGGGTGGTAATGGGAATTTGAAACAGGCGGTAATTGAGTTCAGGGAGTGCCTGAAAAATGACCCAAAAAATGTCAAGGCATTGCGGTTTTTGGGAGTCAGTCTGATTCATCTCAATAAAGCAATAATAGGTGTAGGGTATCTAACCCGAGCCTGCAAATTGCAGCCAAACAACCTTGAACTTTTAAAATTATTGGTTAGGCATCTTCAAGAACAAAATCAGTACGACGAAGCCAGGGCTTGCATAACCAAGGCCTTGTTTATTAATAACAATAACCCCAAATTCAAATGCTTATGGAATAGCTTTTTATTCCATGAAGCGAGGATTAGTCAACAAAACGCCAATGATCCCAACCTAGAGCAAAGGCAAGTAGTTCTTCCATTTCTAAAAGTGATAACTAAGAAAAAGGCCCCGCCTGCTCAGGGAAGAAACGATGGGCCAGAAGCGCTGCCGACCCCGCACGCAAATCGTGCCAAGTGGAAGAAGAACCAACGCAGGGTGAAGTAAAAATCTGGCCCCTCTAATTAAAGAATTTTAAGAAAGCACCATGCCGATTGGTTTTCGGTTCATGGTGCTTTTAGCATTTAGTTGGCACAGAATTGTAAAATACGAGCTGCATTGCCCAGACTTTTTGTTTCTTTCGAAATCACAAGTGTCAAAGTATGTTTGCCCGGCTTAAGATTAGTGCCGAACATTACCGTGCGCGGGTAATGCAAGCCCTTGCTATAAGAATGTAATAAGTCAACGGGTTTGGGGTTAGAGCCATCGATGCTAGCAAGTACGATGCCAGCATCGGGCCCAGCGACAACAAAAGCACCAATCGCGGTTCCTTCAAATTCCAAGGTGATTTCTGCGCTGGGTTCTGAGGCATAAAGAATTGGAACCGAAGTGAAGCGATCGCGTTTACCCCCCGGAAGAGATTTCCAATCTGGAATGCCCAGAGACCAGCCCGATTTAATGATCGCATTCTTGGGGTCGATAAACCTCCCCGCTTCATAACTAAGTGGGTCCAAGGGTGCGGGTAATTCATGAACCTTGGGCAATGAGGTTTTTTCCCAAGGGTTTTTCCATGCCTCGTTGAAAAGAGTATCGATCATGGTTGCAGCAATGGCATTACCAAAAGGGGCAGGATGTACGCCACCATATTGCTTCCAAGTAAGGGAGTTTGCGGAAATTCTTTCTGCAACTTCCTTTGCAAGGTTAATGGATGAGACCTTGTAATTTTTGGCGATGGATTCGTGGGCCTCGATGGTAAGGGGTATTTTACCGTCTTGAAGCGTTTTCAGCATGCCTTCGTTGACAAAGTAAGTAACGATGATATCCATGTTCGGGTTGGATTTAAGGGCATGCCTGATGATACCTTCGATTCCACGAATGCAATCAATCCGAGAGTGATGGGCATCTTGATCATCATTGACCGCAAATTCGATGAAGAATAAATCAATAGGTTTGGTTAAGACATCGCGTTCGAGACGAAATGCGCCCGTGTTGGAACAGGTGGAGGAAATTCCCGCATCAATGAAATTAAAATTGGTTTCAGGAAAACGCTTTTTGAGAAGATCGGTAACCATCGGGCGGTAGCCCTTCATTTCCGTGATCGATCCCCCCATGAATGCGACATTACCCTTTTTGTTTTTAAGGAACTGTATGCGGGAGTTGTCGAGACTGCCGCGAAATTGAATATTAGGTTCCGCAGCTTGGGAATAATTCGAAGAGGGAAGAAGCAGGGCGATGAAGAGTAGGGGAAAGAAGCATTTGGTTTTCATTTGAAATCCTTAGTAAATGAGTAATGGGATGGGGAATAGTTGTTTTAGCGAACTTTTTCTTCGCCTTCAAGTTGATTATCAGTCCAGTCGGCAACAAACATGTGGCCGGGGCTGTGGGTGATAAGAAAAGGAATCTTCGAAGCAACTGCAACCGCTTGGGGTGTAACGCCACAAGCCCAGAAAACGGGGGTTTCATTAGGTAAGATAGAAACGCTTTCTCCATAATCAGGGGAATTGATGTCGGTGATGCCGATTTGTAAAGGATCGCCCAGATGGATTGGGGATCCGTGGGCCCTAGAGAAACGACTGGTAATGCAAGTTGCCTTGAGTGCTAAATCTGGAGTCATGGGTCGCATAGAGACCACCAGTGGTCCTTGGAAAACACCCGCACCTTTGCACGCAATGTTCGTTCGGTACATGGGCACATTTCTGCCTTCATCTTCGTGCCTAACGGGGATTCCATTTTTCTTTAGTGCCCGGTCAAAGGTAAAAGAGCAACCCAGCAAAAAAGAGACGAGGTCATCGCGCCAGTATTTATTAATGTTGGTGGGTTCATCGATGATTTTATCTGATTCGTAGACTCTATATTTTGGAAGGTCGGTGCGCAGGTCTGCATCTTGTGCAATAAATCTGGTTAGTGGCGAACCTTTATCAAGCACTTCGAGAATGGGGCATGGTTTGGGATTACGCTGGCAGAAAAGCAAAAAATCGTAAGCGAATTCTGCTGGAACGATCACGAGATTTGCCTGCACGAATCCCCTAGCTAGCCCTGCAGTGGGCGAAGTAAAATCACCCTTTCTGCATTGTGCCCTTACCTGAGAACCATGGCAGAGGCTTAAGTTCATGTTGTTTCCTTGAGGGCTTTTTGTACGGATTTAATAACATCCTCATGAATAGACCAATCAAGGCCATCAACGGAAGCAATGTTTTGACCCAATCTGCCATCCACTAGGCCCCCATCCTTTACCATGAGTTCGAGTATCTCCCATTCGGTTTCCGAGTCAAGCGAAGAGAGTGAGGGAAGGCCTGCTTCTAATAAAAGTCCAGAGCCAAGGGCATAGCCACCCCAATTGCTTACCCCCGCAACGATAAGATGATCCACAGTTGTGGAACAAGCGATGTTCGCCCCATAGTTGATGTTGGAAGCAATAACTTGCCAAGGGATATTGCCCATACCGATTTCGTTGCCCCCATCGCCAATGCCTATGCGAGTGATGTTGTTTGCATTGCAGAATTTTGGATCAAAACAAAGGTGAACAGGAGCAGTGTAGGGTGTGATATCTTTGCAACTCATGGTGAGAATTTTTCCGCGGGATGATTCCTCGGTTGAATCAAGGAAGGCACTGATGTTTTGTTTGGGGATGGAGGGTAAAAGGTGTGAGGGTCCACATTTTTCTATGGCGATAAAATGGCTGATGTCGCCTATCTTTTCTTTAAGTTGGGATAAGAAAATCTGGGCGTAACCGGCACCCGTTTCGAGAGGAGATTCTACGAGAGAAATTTTTGCACCCAAGCCAAGGAGCTGTAGGCATACCTCAAATGCGGGCAGGCAGTTTTTTTCGCAAGTGATTACAACTTTTCTGCCTAGGCTGGCAAGAGTTCGGGCGATAAAAAGCGCCCCTAGTGGCCCATCGGTTTCGGGGGCGGGTGGCGTTGCAGTGGGAATAAAAAAGCCTGTAAAAATCACCACCCCAGCACCTTTTGCAAGCGATGCGCTGGCATTTTCGAAATCACCCCTAGAACGACTTATAAGATTGTCTTCAAGCCTCGCAAGGCCCCGGTTTCCTGCATCTTGTTGGACTGCCAGCAGTATGTTTTCAAGCTGCGATTTCATGTGGGAACTTTGATCCAAGAACCAAAATGCTTCAGCCATATTTTCGGAAGATCCACCTTAAGGCTTATCGTTTCATCCTTGACGGGGTGCTTGAATGTGATTGCTTGTGCATGAAGCGAAATACCATGAACGAAGTTGAAACTTGAACCGTATTTTTTATCGCCCATAACCGGATGTCCACTTGCAGAAAGTTGAATACGGAGTTGATGTTTTCTTCCGGTCTTCGGGCTAAGCATTAGAAATGCATGGTTATCGTAAGTTGCAAGGACGGTGTAATGGGTGATGGCTTCTTTGGCAAGCGGGTTGTTTTGGTTGGAAACCAGTGCCATCCGTTCTTCATCATCGTTTACCAGAAAATGGTGCAAGGTTCCGCTACGATCATTGGGAACGCCTTCGACAACCGCAAGGTAGGTTTTTTCAACTTTCGTGTCGCGGAATTGCTCTGAAAGCCTAGATGCTGCCTTACTTGTTTTTGCAAAGATTACGATGCCTGAAACAGGTTGATCCAGTCGATGAACCACACCAAGAAAAACATTGCCCGGCTTGGCATAACGCTTCTTGATGTATTCCTTGGCGTAGTCGAAAAGAGAATCTCCTTTGATCTCGCCATGGGCGGTGGGCAGCCCGGTGGGCTTTGAAAGGACGAGAAGATGGTTATCTTCTAAAAGAATGTCAAATGCCCATTTGTTCACAAGAGTAGCACTTTCAGAAATTGAAATAATGATGAAACAGGGTGCTTGGTGCTTGCCTGTGATAACAATTTTATGAGAAAATGAGTGATTAATCATGAGTAAATCTTCTTTTTTAGCTGGGAGAGCCGATGTTTAATCCAAGTACATGCAGAAAAACCGCAATTGGATTGATCCTGATGGTTTGCGGAAGCCTTGTTAGTGCAGAAGAAACAGGTTTAAAAGGCTATAAAACTGTTGCAGAAGCACAAAGGTTCAAGTTGGAAAAGCCGAGGGATGAAAAGGGGAAGAACTCCGGTAAACTCGGATTTCGATTTGATTGGAATAAAGAATCGGGTGCGGTGGTTGTGGAAATTGAGAAGGGTTCACCTGCAGACAAGGCGGGGATTATCAAAGGCGATGTCCTTTCGAAACTATTGGGCAATAAAATTCCAGACCTTGAAACCTTGCGCTTGTCTCTGATTGAAATCCGCGAGGGGGATAAAGTTAAACTCCTAGTAAAAAGGGAGGGCGACATGAAGGAATTTGAATTACAGGCAACCCCTTGGAGCTATCCCCTTGCCAACCAAGCTAAAGCTAGGCTGGGAGTTTTTTTTGCACCAAATAAGAATCAAACCAAGCTTGAGATCAAAGGTATTACTCCTAGCGGGCCCGCAGAAAAGGCGGGAGTGAAAGTAGGCGATATCCTAATCACGATCGATGGGAAAAAAATCACCCCGGTTACGGGTATAAGCCCTGTTCTTGAAACTAAAAAGCCTGGTCAATTAGTGCGAGTTGTAATTTCAAGGGAGGGAAAAGCCTTGAATTTAGATGCAAGGTTGGATTCGGATGTCGCAGACGAAGGGGGAAAAAGTTGGAGTGATCTCGATCGCAAATTGTTTAAAAAGCCTGTTTATAAACTGGCAGTAATTCCAGTGGAGTTCCCAGATCAAAAACTTAATGAGAAAATAAAGCTGTCTGATTGGGAGACCTTGCTCTTCAGCACCAAGATTTTTAATGATAAAAATGCGACCGGACAAAAAGTATATGGCAGCATGAATGATTATTATGCCGAGCAATCTGATGGCAGTTGTAAGGTGGAAGGCAGGGTTTTCTCAGCGGTGGGAGTTGAGAAAAAGCGCATGGAATATGCCTCGAGTGCTCCGCGAACGGCAATTCTCGACCAAGCACTAACCTTGGTTCTTGCTCGAGATGGTGAGAAAGCATTGGAAGGATTTGATGGGGTGTTCTTTTTGTATGCGGGTTCAAGGGCCCCAATCACTAGAGGGAATATACTTTGGCCTCATAAAGGTTTCTTTTCTTATAAGGGAAATAGAATCGCTTATTTCATTTGCCCCGAGGGTGGTGAAAAGATGTTTTCGATCAGTGTGATTGCCCATGAGTTTGGCCATATGTTAGGCCTGCCCGATCTTTATGCCCGCCCCGAAGTTCCTGATATGGAGGGCCTAGGGCGTTGGTGCAGTATGTCTAATGGGGAGGGGCAGGAAGGCCGGCCCGTGCACTTCAGCGCCTGGTGCAAAGAACAAATGGGATGGATTTTTCCAACGATTATCGATCCAAGGGTTCCGCAAAAGTTGATTCTTTCGCCTATAGAAGGAAAGAATTCGGAGTGTTTTAAAATTCCTCTAAGGCCGGATGGCACAGAATATTTTCTACTTGAAAATCGTATTCGAAAAGGGTTTGATCAAAATCTTCCTGGGGAGGGATTATTGATATGGCGGGTGGTAGATGGGAAACCAAACCTTGAAGAATCGCATGGAATTGAAGGCCCTGCTGGGCCTAGGCGGTTTCCAGAATCTGTTCCTTATCCCAGTAAATCTAACCGAGATTTTACCCCGATGACCACGCCCTCAAGTAACCCAGTGAAACAAGGTGGATGGCCCCTGCATATTACTAATATTCAAAGGCTGCCTGAAGGCAGAGTGGCTTTTCAAATCGGGTACGAATTTTATTAATCTTCGTCTGGATCCGTATCCGTGGTTGCACCCATGTCTTCGCGTGCAGCAGGTCCACGATGCATTAGCACGGTGTAGCCTCTTGTTTCGGCACCTTCCACCACATATCCAACCTGGGTCATCAGTTCGACCATTTCGTTTGGCTGTTTGGTCACCAAGAAAAAACTTCCGGTTCGTTTCAGCAATTCGAAGGAACGCTGGATGAATAGAAGGGCAATGGAATGGTTGGCAAAATAAGGCGGGTTGGCCAAGGCTATGTCGAAGGATTGCGGGATCAGATCCGGGCCTGAAACTGAAGAAGTTGCAACCGTTTCAAAATTAGTCAAGCCATTGGCAATGGCGTTGATTTTGGTTAGATCCAATGAGCGCAAGTTGCTATCAACAAAAGTGATTTTACCTTCTGGGCCGGTTATCTTGGAGGCGTAAATTCCATTGGTGCCACAGCCACAACCAAGGTCTACCACATTCTGACCTGGGCGCAGGCTCATGACTTCGCAAAGAGCGCGGGAGCCCGCATCAAACTGGCCATAAGAGAAAGTTCCTGGGCGGGAAAGAAAGCGGAACGATTCTTTTTGGTTGATTTTGCATTGGAAAGTAACTTCATGCCTTTTGCGAGGTCGGTCTTCCAACTTTTGGGACCAAAGGAAAGTGGTGCCCTGATCCTGATGAATATGCACTTTTTTGTAGAGTTTTCTCATTGCATCTGGAAAGAGGGAGTCCTCTGATTGCGCAGACCAAACCAGAAACTGACCCGAGGGATTTAGGATGTGAAAACCCTGTTCGAGAATATCGGTTTTAAGCTCGCGCTCGCATGATCTTGCAGGTAGATAAACAGCAGAGGCAAAGTTTGGGCCAAGATCCCATAAATCGGGCTCCACTCGAACTTGTGCAGGAATGTTGGCATCCAGCAGCATTTGTTGCAATCGCTCGGCTTGAAACAAATCCATCTGGTAGCAGACTGCTTCTTTATAAGGGCTGGAATGAAGCAGGTTCACCACATCTGAGGGGGAACCCATGATCACTGCGAAAGGTGGCCTTATCCTTTCAAGCAAGGATTTCGGGGGATAGATTTTACTTAATGAGACGAGTTTCTTCTTTGCCATTTTATTTCTCTTTGATCAAGAACCACATGGTTCAACTCTTAATTCTACAAGGGATTGATGCTTACCCGAAGGGGGAAGTATTAGAAGACCTGAATCGATACCTTTTTGATGCAAATTAATCGCATCGGTAACGCAGGTATACGGTTCGATACAAACACTGGTTCTAGCCCCCGGGGTAAATACAACCATGTCTCGCCATGATTTGTCGCAATACATCACCATAGCATGTTGTTTGGCTGCCTGAACTCGGCCTCTTTCCATCATGCCGTTGGCGTTTGCTTTAAACAGTGGAAGATCTGTAAGAACATCATCCACTTGGAAGCCCTTCATTTTGCGAAGCTGGTTGAGATCGCGATCTGCATCAACGGGAATCTTGGTGCCATCTGGAAGGCATTCATCCAAATGCCAGAAAGATTTTGCACCACATTGCAAAGAGCAATCATCGGAAGCAATGCCCGGAGTAAATGGCAAATTGAAATAGGGATGATAGCCTAGGCCAAAAGGCAGGGGCTTGGTATCGGGATTGATGACAAGTGCTTCGATGCCAAGCGAGTTCTCTTTAAGCCTGTAGGTGAGTTGTAAAATTGCATCTGCAGGCCAGCTAGCAACCGATGCAGGGTCATCTTTTGAAATTTGGAATTCCCCCGTGACCCAGGCTGAATGAAGATCCGCACCCTGATCAATAACCCTCCAAGCGCTACGCACTGCAAAGCCATGGATGTTATGTTTTTGAATGTTATCATTTCGAGGCAGGCCGTAGGTCTTACCTTCCCAGGTGAAATGCGCATCTCGAATACGGTTGGGGTAGGGAAAAAGAACAGGAATGCCACTTCGGGTGGGTCTGCCGTCGGGGAATAGTTCGGAGTCTTGGTATAGGATGTCCAAGTTCCCTTCGGAAGAAGGCACAATCCATGAATAACAGTTAAAACCAAGTGCGGGATAAACGGTGGCACTAGCACCTTTAGGGCTTTGCAAAGTGATTTGCGTGCCATCATGGCGGATAACATCCTGTCTGATTACCGAGTTAATTTTAAAGGCCATGTTAGAATCCTAGTTAAAGTAGATGGAATTATGTTAGAACCTTGTTAAAGGATTCCATCAAAAATCGATAAGAATCAAGGAAAAATCATCATGCCAAGGTTAGATTGTGAGAATGCGCTTGATTTTGCAAGGGCGATGTTTATTGCAGCGGGAGTACCGCCCACCGAGGCCCAAACGGTTGCAAGCAGCCTTGTTGATGCGAATTTGTGTGGTCACGATTCCCATGGCATCATTCGGGTGGTGCAATATATCAAGGCGATTGAAGCCGGGATTTTGAAACCCGGTGCGCCATTTGTCTTGCTTTCTGAAACCCCATCAGCAGTGGCAGCCGATGGAGGCTGGAACCTAGGACAGGTTCAAGCGTATCGTTTGTTGGAAAAACTTATTGCCAAGGCTTTGGTAACCGGAGTGGCTGCAGGATCATTAAAACAATGCGGGCACATCGGAAGATTGGGCGAATATGCGGAAGAGGCGGCAAGGCATAAGATGGCGTTCCTCGCAACCGTAAATAATCATGGCTTTGGCCGTGCGGTTGCCCCTCCGGGTGGTAAAGTTGGCCGGATATCGACCAACCCGATTTGCGTGGGTGCCCCCACCAAGACTAACCCTGTTGTTTTAGATATAGGCACCAGCGTTTGTGCGGAAGGAAAAGTTCGTGTCAATTACAACAAGAAACTGCCCACTCCCGAGGGCTGGCTGCTTGATTCCGAAGGCCGGCCCACAACCGACCCCGGTGTTTTGTACAATGATCCCAAGGGAACGATTCTGCCCTTAGGCGGCCAGCAATCCTACAAGGGTTTTGGCTTAGGGTTGCTTATGGATATGTTTGCAGGCGGACTATCGGGCGCCCAGTGCAGTACCCCTGGGGTTGAAAGCAAATCTGCAAATGCTGTTTTCTTTTTGGTAATCGATCCCGCGAAGTTTGCAGGGTTGGATCACTTCTTACATGAAACCACAAACCTTGCTGCCAATGTGCTTTCTTGCCCAAAAGCAGACGATGCAATCGGTGATATCATTCTACCAGGCCAGTTGGAAGTTGCAGAAAAAAGCAAACGAACGATATCAGGGCTGAATCTCGATGAGGGTACTTGGTCGCAATTAAAAGAACTGGCACAGAAGTATAAAGTGTCACTGCCTGAGTTTGTCTCCAACTGATAATGAAAAGGCCGAATATGAAAAGATGGATTGCTGGTTTGTTGCTGCTGGTGCCTATGCTTTCGCTTTATGCCCAAACATCGGCAGAGAATTTATTGCCTTTGTTGGATGAGCAGAGTTTTTTTCTGGGCCGGATTCAGCCTGGAAAGTTAGATATAGCCAAGATTATAATTCCACTGGTTCAAAAAAAAGTGCTTCCCCCTGCGGAAGCAGCAGCCCTTGGGTTTTTCTTTAACTTTCAAAAAAGTAACATCGACAAAGTGATTGATGAAATCTGGTTTTCTTCGAGTGCGAAGGATGCAGCGACTTATTTCTTTCCATCTATCATCATCAAATTAAAGCCCGCTGCGAAAACAGAAGACCTGCTAACCTTGCTAAAAAACTTCCCATTGCCAATTAACCTTCAAACTGAAAGTGGCCAGGTTATCAGAAAAGGGCAAACCTCAACACTCCCTCTTTCTTATGTGATATATCAAGCAAAAGGGTTTTATGTGCTAGAGCAAGCGGGTGCAGCCAAGGTAACCAAAAGAAACAAGCGCACTGATATTGTCAAAGGTTTCGATGACATGGGAACCCTGCCTTTTGGTGCGATGCTTTTTCCCTCGAAAGATAACCCCTTAGATCTAGGCAAAATCTTTCCTTCGCTGAAAAAGGCGAATGGAAAAGAAAACGAAGTCCACGGGATCTTGCATGGGTTGAAGCTTGTAACGCTGGGGATGTATCTCGATCCTTGGCGAATCCAAATGGTGTTTCAAACCGAGGATAAAGAACTTGCCAATAATCTTCATCAAGGGATTTTAAAAGCGATCCAGAGTATTCCCGATTTGGTGCAGGCACAGGTGGAAGAAGTGGGGAAAGACCCAGTGTTCAAGGCCTTGGCTGCTATGGTTAAATCTGTTTCAATCATGGATGATAAAGTGACAGTTGTAATTACAGACTTTGATCCTTATTTTGAAATTGCAGCAAGAATCAAGGAACAAAATCAAGCCAAGGCCGCCGTAGCTTCATCAATGAATAAGGTGAAAAATATTGCAAATGCTTTATTGGCGTATCACAAAGAGAATGGAAAATTCCCCCCAGCAGCCACTCTTTCAAAAGAGGGTAAACCATTATTAAGCTGGCGGGTCCAAATCCTTCCCTACCTCGGGCATAATTTTCTTTATAAACAATTCAAGCAAAATGAACCCTGGGATAGCGAGCACAATAAAAAATTAATCCGCAAAATCCCCCCTAGCTTCCGAGAATCTCAAGAAGACTTGGATAAAGGTAAAACTTCTTTTCAGGCCCCTGTTGGTGTTGCAACGCTTTTTACCCCGGGAGGCACGGGAACCAATTCAATCCAAATTATCAACGAACCTTCGAACACCCTTATGGTTGTTAAAGTGCCTGATGATAAAACAGCTATTTGGACTAAACCCGAAGATTGGGAAATCGATATCAACCTGCCTGCCAAGGACCTTTTAAAAGGATTTACAAAAACTTTTGTTTTTGCCTGCGCTGATGGTGAAGTCAAAACCCTTCCGCTTAAAGATGCCGAGGACAAAATTAAAAGCATGCTTGCAATTGAAGGAAAAGCAAAGAAACCCTGAAAACAGTCTTATTTTAGCTGTAAGTTTTCGTATTTTTCAGTGAATGATTGAAATGGTAGAAGATTAAATGTAGTATAGCGGTATTACATTGTTATCCTTGCAGGGTTTAAACATGTTTTGTGATCAAAAAAACTTTCTATTCACCTTGTTTTCACTTCTTTTTATGCTTTCCTCTGGGTGTGCCCAAATGCCTGATCCGTGGCTTGAGGTGCCAGGAAAATTCAAAGTTTTAGTCAGTTTTCCCCCTATTTATAGCATGGTGAAATCGATAGCAGGCGATCGCGCCGCTGTTATCTCACTTTGTACAACCACGGGGCCCCACGATTATGCTTTTAATGCCAAAGACACCATTCTTTTGCGTAAGGCGGATTTGTTTTTTTATAACGGCTTAGATCTCGACAACCTTTTTGTGGAGCGACTGGCAAAGGATACTTTGAATCCCAAGCTTAAGTTTTCTAGCTTGGGTAAAAAAGTTCCTAAGAATCTTCGCATTGAATCCAAAGAAGAAAAACCGGGGCACGAAGGCCATAACCATGGCAACTTTGATCCGCATATCTGGCTGGGGATTCGCCAAAGCCTTTTCATGATTAACGCAATTCGTGATGAATTAAGTTTGCTCGACCCTGAGGCAATGGAAGAATACAAAACTCGCGCGGCCAACCTTGCCGCAACCCTTGAAGAAATTCAAAAAGAAGGAAACACTTTATTGGAAGGTAAGAAGAATAAAGTGATAGTGACTTTTCATGAGTCGCTAGGTTATTTTGCATCCTCGTTTGGAATTGAAATTGCAGGGGTGATACAAAAAGCGCCCGGTGATTCACCCAATGCCTTGGAGTTGGCAAAGATCGTGCAATTGTGTGTAGAAAAGAAACCATCGTTAATAGCAGTAGAGCCACAATATCCAAGAACCACCTCTGCAAAATTGCTGCAGGAAGAACTTAAGAAAAAAGGTATTGAAATACCCTTGGTTGAAATTGATCCACTGGAAACTTGTGCTCCTGCGGATCTGGCGCAAGGTTGGTACGAGAAAAAATATAAACAAAACCTTGAAGCACTCGCAAAGAACTTGCAATGATTAACTACCTTTTAACTTTAAAAAATGTTTCGGTGAAGTTGGGCCATCTTGAAGTTTTAAAAGATGTTAATGCTTCGTTGGCTAAAGGGAAAATTACTTCCCTGATCGGGCTAAATGGCTCGGGAAAAAGCACCTTGCTGCGGGCAATTGTAAGAGAAATACCATTTATAGGAGAATTGCATTTTTATTGCGGTCATGCCCATAAAACTCCTGATCCCCGACATGTTGGTTATGTGCCCCAGAAATTGCGTTTAGAGGCGGGACTACCTCTTACGGTGCGGGATTTTTTGGCTCTCCCCATGCAGGATACCCCGATTTTTCTCGGGATTAAAAAAGCGCTCGAAAGCAAAATGATTGCAATGCTCGCTAAAGTTGGTTCCTCTCCAAATATGCTGGATAAACCCGTAGACAAACTTTCAGGGGGTGAATTACAACGGCTCCTCTTGGCGCTGGCCATGGAGCCAAATCCGGAACTGCTTTTATTGGATGAGCCAGCTGCAGGCATCGATTTCCAAGACCAAGATAAGTTTTATGCCCTGCTAAAAGAATTGAATCATAAAACGGGTGTCACAATATTACTTGTTTCCCACGATTTAGGCTTGATCAACGATTATGCTGATCAAGTTTGGTGCTTGCATAAAGGGGTAATAGCAGGGATTGGGCCGCCCTGTGAGGTTTTGGAAAAAGAAAAATTGCAAAATTTATTTGGAAGTGGCTTAAAAATAGGGTGAAGTTCGAAAATTAGAATTCAAGAAGCTCATCTTGGGCCAGATTTAATTGAAATATTTTGCCATCCCCGATCCGTCCTGTGCGTGCTGCCTTTGATATTTTTTCTGCCACTTCATCAACCCGATCATCTTCCACGGTTACAGTAATTTCCACCTTGGGAATAAAAGCCATATTGTATTCGCTACCTTGATAGCGGTCTAAATAGCCTTTTTGCCTGCTAAAACCCTTGGCTTCCCGCACTATTACTGAATTTAAACCAAGAAATTGAATGGTTTTCAGCACAGTTTCGGCACAAAAAGGCCGTACGACCACGGTTAACTGTTTCATGTTTTTATTGCCTTTTTTTCTGTCTATTAATTTTCATGTATGAAAGTTAAAATAACCTCTTGGTAGTTTAGTCTTCAAACGCTATTCTAGCAAAGGGTGATTAAACCCATCCACTACCCGGTAGTGTAATGGTAGCACAAGAAATTTTGGTTTTCTTTGTCTAGGTTCGAGTCCTAGCCGGGTAGTTCTCTTAATATTTGGTGTAATAATGGATAAAAATATAACGCATTGGCGTTGGATTCCACGGTATTACAGAAAAGTTGACGATAAAACATCTCATGTCAATGTGGTGTATTGGTATTTTGGGTTAGAAACAATTTTTATTGTGGTAATGGGCTTTGTCTTTTATTTCACCACGATAAAAGAAGGCTTCAATAAAAAAGATCAGATGGACAACCAAGTCGAATTGCTTCGCAAATCAATCGGATATCAAATTCAACAGGCTACAAAATAAATTGTAACTTAATCCTTGATGATTCAGATCAATTTTCGGATATTTGCATTTAGGCCATATTCTTTTCTCGTTACCTAATGGAATGATGCCAATGATTAATCCGATCCGCCGTTGTACCGCAAAGTTTGTAGGCATTGTTTTAGCATTGTTAATGGGTGGTCAAGTTTCACAGGCACAATCTCTTGCAAAAACAGGTAAAGATGCTGAAACACTAAAAGCAGCTAATGCAATATTTGATAATATAAAGCATGAAAAACTTCCCAACGGTTTGAATGTTTATTTAAAACCTATCTCTGGTTCGCCTACGGTGACCACCATGGTTGCATATAAAGTAGGCTCTTCAGATGAAAATCTTGATCAAACGGGCCTTTCTCATTACCTCGAACATTTGATGTTTAAGGGAACGAAAAAATTAATGCCCGGTGACATCGATCGCTTTACGCTTCGCAATGGTGGCGCAAATAACGCATATACTTCTGAAGATTGCACGGTGTACCATTTTGATTTTTCTGCAGATCGTTGGGAACAAGCACTGGCAATCGAAGCAGATAGGATGAGGAATTTACAGATTGATGAAAAGCATGAATTCCAGCAGGAAAAAGGCGCAGTGATAGAAGAACTGAAACGCAATGAAGATGGCCCCTGGGATCTGGAATATAAAGCGATCCTACCGAAGATTTTTGGCGCCAATGCCCCGTATGGCCATCCTGTCATCGGGCAAGTCGATCATGTTAAAGCATCTACAGCGTTGACCATTAAGGCCCATTACAACCTTTGGTACCATCCCTCAAATGCATCTTTGGTGATATGTGGCGGATTCGATGCAGCACAAGCCATGGCTCGGATTAAGGAACTGTTTGGAAATATTCCCGCTGGGGAATTGCCCGCAAGGAAAGTCAATATCCCCTTTAAAAGGGAGGGGCAGGCTCGCATTGAAATGAAGTCTAAGTTTGAAGTAGCTAGGCTTTTAATCGGATTCAATACCGTGGAAATGGTTGATGCAGATGCGCCCGCCCTTAGTGTGCTTGAAGCGGTGCTTTCTGATGGAAAAATCAGCAGGTTTTATCGTAAATTTATCGAAGGTGAAGAATTGGCTTCGGTTGCCGCTGCCGAAAGCACTGCCGGTCGCTACCCCGGTTGGTTTGGAATTCAGATGGAACTGATGCAGGGTAAAGACGGAGCTAAACTTGAAAGAATGATTTTTGAGGAACTCGAAAAGCTGGGAACCGAGCTTGTTTCGGAGATGGAACTTGAAAGAATCAGGCAGAAGATTTTGGCGGGCGCAGTTTTTTCGCGTGAAAGTGTTCACGGGTTGGCGGATGTAATTTCAAGAACGGTTGTAGTTGCAGACCTTAAGTATTTGAAATCGTATTTATCGAAACTATTAGCGGTTACGCCTGCAGATATACAGAGGGTAGCTAAGAAATATCTGATCAAGGAGCAGTCTGTGGTGCTTTGGTCGATTCCTGAAAAAGGCGCCAAGACTTCTTCCATGCAAAAGCCAGAAAAAAACAGAAGGATATTCAGGCAGAAAGAACAGGCAGCAGTTACTCCGTTTTCGCTTACCAAAGCAAAAAAGATTGAATTGCCTGGTGGTACGGTTCTTCTCTTGATGCCCGATTTCAAGGTTCCTGTTTTGGTTGCGAATATTGCCCTTAGAGAAAATAAAGGATACGAAATTTTGGAAAAGCAAGGGGTTGCAAGCATGACCGGTTCCCTGCTTGATGAAGGTATCCCCGGCCTTGATGGCCCGCAACTCTCCTTGAAAATCGAAGGCGTGGGGGGCGAACTAGAATTTGATGAATCGGGTGGTGCACTAAAAGTACTTTCCCATCATGGAAAAATGGGCATCGATCTTCTTTTAAATTGCATGAAATCACCGACCTTTCCAAAGGAGGCTTTCGAGCGCATTAAAGAGCAAACTTTATCTTCCCTGCAAGATTTGGAATCGCAGGCCAATTTTCTTGCTAAGCGTGAGTTTCTTAAAGAGGTTTATGGGGATCACCCTCGCGGTAGATCAGCCATGGGGACAATCAAAAGTGTCAAAGCACTTACCAACGATGATTGCATTGCGTTTCATAAGCTTTGCTATCATCCTGCAAACTTGATTATTTCGGTGGTGGGGGATTTTGATGCTGCTGAAGTTGAGGCACAGATTCGCGAAGGATTAAAGGGTTGGCCCGTATCTGAAGTTCCAAAAATTAATTTTCCCAAAATTACGATGCCTGAAAAGTTTACGCAAAAAATCATCTCGAACCCCGAAGCGGTGCAGATGCAATTTTACATGGGGCATGTTGGCATTCGTAGAAACGATCCAGATTACTTCAAGCTTTTGGTGATGGACTATATTTTAGGAACCGGGCCAGGGTTTACCGATAGGCTTTCTGCTAGGCTGCGAGATCGTGAAGGTCTTGCCTATACGGTGAATGCAAATATTACAAGCACCGCAGATATTGAACCGGGCATTTTTAGTTGTTACATCGGTACAGATGCCAGTAATTTTGACCGGGTAAAAAAAGAGTTTCTGGAAGAACTTGAGCGAATTCGTACCACCAATCCTGAAGATGCTGAACTCGCTGATGCCAAGAATTATCTACTAGGCAACCTTGCATTTCGCTTCACCACAAGTGCTGCAATAGCAAGCCAGTTGCTGATGACCGAAAGGCTTGGGCTTGGGTTAGATTACCTCGATAAATTTCGTAAAGAAGTAAGTGCGGTTACGGGAGAAGATATAAAAACTGTAGCATTAAAGCACATTCATACAGATAAATTACTTCTGCTTGCAGTGGGCGCAATTGATGAAACAGGAAAACTTTTGCCCAAAAAACAAATATCAATCCAACTGGGAAAATAAATCTCTTGTAGGCGGGGATAGGCACTCCGGGGAGTCATGGGCTACTTTGTTAACCATGGTTCCAACTTCTTTTAATTGTAGCAGTCCGGAGGGTGCTGGTTTAAGCAATGCACCCAATTTCTCGGTATCACCTTCGTGGTCAAGCCAAGTTTGCCAGCTTTCCTTAGGCAGTATTAAAGGCATGCGTTCATGAAGTTCGCCCATATCCTGATTGGCAGCAGTTGTAATAATAGAAAAAGTTTCTAAAGTTTGTGCGCCAAGGTGTGTATTGGATTCCCAGATACCGCCAAAACCTAAAAGGCCATAATCTTTGGAACTAATGAAAAAAGGTTTCTTGCTTTTTCCGGTAGTCTTCCATTCATAAAATCCATTCGCAGGAATGATGCCACGCCTTTTGTTAAATGCAGATTTGAATGAAGGTTTTTCTGTGATGGTTTCAGCGCGCGCATTGATCATTTTTCCAGCCATGGTTTTGTCTTTGGCCCAACCGGGGATCAACCCCCAGGAAAGGTAGGAAGGGTTTAAATTTCCACCCTTTTCGCCCTTGATAAACAAACACGATTGGCTGGGCGCAAGGTTATAGCGTGCCGAAAAATCTGGGAATAAACTTATTCCAAGGAACAATTCCAGCGCGGTTTTGTCAGCATATAATGCGAATCTGCCACACATTAGAGTCTCCGGGAGTTTAATCACCCCTTTTCAAATGTTATAATTCTTTCATATTAATCTATGCAGGCAGATGTTTGATTGTAAATTCCTGCCATTTATTATTTTCAGATAAGGGGTTAAGCAATGACCGAGCCTACAAAAAAAATGGAATTCAAAACAGAACTAAAACAACTCCTTTATTTGATCACGCATTCTCTTTACTCGAACAAGGAGATTTTTCTTCGAGAATTGATAAGTAATGCAGGCGATGCCATTAATAAAATTCGATTTAATTCTCTGGATCAGCAGGAAGATCTTGAGGAGAACAAAGATTGGAAGATAAAGATTATAATCAATAAAGAATTGGGAACCCTGACCATTTCGGATAACGGGATTGGGATGTCGCGGGAAGCGGTGATTGAAAATTTGGGAACGATCGCCCGTTCGGGAACCAAGAACTTTCTTGATCGAATCAAAGGCCAAGAAGGGAAAACAAAGCCCGAACTTATCGGGCAGTTCGGCGTAGGGTTTTACTCTGCTTTCATGGTTGCAGATAATGTTGAGGTTTTGTCTCGAATGGCAGGGAAAGCCGAGGAGGGTATTTGCTGGATTTCTGATGGGCAGGGAGAATTCACCATTGAGCAGAAGGCGAAAGCTGAACGCGGGACCGATGTTATTCTTTATTTAAAAGAAGGGGAAAAGGATTTTCTCGATGGTTATAAAATCCGTTCCATCATTAGGAAATTCTCTGACTTTATCGAGCATCCCATTGTTCTAGAAGTTGTAGGCGAAGCTAAAGATCCAGAAGAAAAGGAAGACATTCTTAATTCCCAAAAAGCATTATGGCTGCGCAGTAAGTCGGAAGTAACTCAGGAAGAGTACGACACTTTTTACAAGCAAATCAGCAACGATTTTCAGGAACCTGCGAAAGTAATTCACTACGCAGCGGAAGGTATGAATGAATTTCGGGTTTTGTTGTTCATTCCGCCAAGCCTGCCGATGGAATTTCAGTTTGGAGATGTGAAGGTTGGGCCGAGGTTGTATGTGCAGCGCGTTTTGATCATGGATAATTGCGAGCAGTTATTGCCTTCGTATTTAAGGTTCGTTAAAGGTGTAGTGGATTGTGCAGATTTGCCTTTGAATATATCACGCGAGATATTGCAGCAAAATCCCGTGCTTGAAAGAATTCGCAAGGATGTGGTTGGAAGCATCTTAAAAGCGCTGAAAGATATGAAGAAATCGGAGCCGGAAAAGTACCTCAAGTTTTTTGCAGAGATGGGTTCCATTTTGAAAGAGGGGTTGAGGGTCGACTTCGAAAATCGTGAGAAGGTTGCAGATCTTCTGCTATTTAACTCTTGTAAAACGAGCGCAGATAAGACCATCACCTTGGAAGAGTATGTTACTGCAATGCCAGCGGGGCAAGAAGAAATCTACTATCTAGCAGGTGAAAATCGTGCTCAGGTGGAATTCTCGCCTCTGCTAGAAGCCTATAAATCCAAACAGCAAGATGTGTTGTTGCTTTTAGATCCCATTGATGAGTTCTCCCTGCCTTACTTGCAAGATTACAAGGGGAAAAAACTCAAGGGCATTGATCGGGTTGATAATAGTAAATCTGATTCCGATACAGAAATATTAGAGGCCACCAAAAGTCGTTATGCGGGTTTTATTGATCACATAAAGGCTAAGCTTGGAATGGTTTCAGATGTCAAATTAACTTCAAGGCTGAAGGAAAGTCCGGTGGTGTTGGTGTCAGAAATGGGTGGATTTTCTGCAAGCCAGGAAAGATTTCTGAAGAAGATTGGTAAGGCCCAGGAAGGGATGGAATCGAAGAGGGTTCTTGAGATTAATCCGGAGCATTCGTTGGTGATAAAGCTTTGCGAATTGTATGAACAAAAAGCAGATTCACCCAAGTTGCAGGAAGGTATTGAAACCTTGTACGACCTTGCATTGTTAGCAGAAGGCTCTAAAGTGCAAGATCTTGGAAGCTTCATGAAAAGGGTTCAAGAAGGGGTGCTAAAAGGTTTGTAATGGTTCTACTGGTTTCTCTCAGATTGCTTTTTCAGTAAAATTGAATCTGGTATAATTCTGATATGATTCTAATGCCTTTAAGCAATAATAGGTGGGGCGGTTAATTGTATGAAGACTAATACCCAGGTTTTTTTGATGCGCCATGCGGAAACCAGTACCCCTAGTGTTTTTCATGGGGCGGAATCGGATATCGGGTTAAGCGACCGAGGAATTGAACAAGCTAAAGCTGCTGCTCGTTTTTTTCAAACCATCAAACCAACTAGGTTGATTTCTTCAGGTATGCTTAGGGCGCGAACTACTGCCTTCGAAATAGCTTCCATCTGTAACCTTGAAATTGAAGTTTTTATTGATTTGCATGAAAGAAAAGTCGGTACACTTTCGGGCACGGTAAATAATCTGCCTGATGGGCCTTGGAGGCAGACTTTATCCCGATGGCTGAATGGCGAAACATCGTTTGCTCCTGAGGGCGCCGAATCTTTGGATCAAATGCTTGCTAGAATTCTTCCCATTTGGAACGAGATTACGAGTAAACATCAGGGCGAAACGGTTGTGATAGTCGCTCATGGCGCAGTTCTTAAAGTGCTTTTATTAACCATTTTGAAGGAGTGGTGTATCGCTGATTGGGATAAATTTGGTGTAATTCCTAATGTGGGAATCACTGAACTGGTGTTTGATCAGCATTGGGAATCCAAACGGTTGAATGAGGTTCCCCACGATGCGCCAGAACCCGCAGGATTTGTTTTAAACGGTTAGTTCAACCCACTTTGAATCAGGGCATGGATGGCCCCAAGTTAAAACCCAAGAAAGGGTGCTCGTGCAATTTAGACTTTCAATTCTGATGTTTTTACAGTTTGCTTTGCCGGGGGCCATGTTACCGCTTTATAGCATTCGCCTTAAAGAATTAGGTTTTACCCCGATGGAATTGGCAATATGCTGCGCGACGCATGGCGTTGGCGCCTTGCTTGCGCCTTTGGGTGCACAACTTGCAGACCGATACTTTGCAGCGGAGAAATGCGTTGCGGTCTTCAGTTTTCTAAGCAGTTTATTTTTAATTGGTCTAGCTTATGCTGAAAGTTTGTATCTGATTTGTTTACTAACCCTGTTTTTCTGGTTGCTTGCCGTTCCTATGATGGTGCTTTGCAGTACTATTTGTTTTATTCATTTGAAGGATCCTGAAAGAGAATTTGGAATTGTTCGTTTATCGGGCACCATTGGCTGGATGTTGCCTGGTTGGATTTTACTCGCACTCATTAATATCTTTCCCGACAATAAATTGCAGGGGCAGGCGAGCGAGCAATTTATAATTGGAAGTGTTTTTGGATTTATTGTAGCTGTTTATGCATTGACTTTGCCTACTACGCCCCCAAGCCCAAGTAAGGTTGATAAATTTGCTCCGCTGGGTGCTTTAAAGTTACTCCGAGGTTGGCCCTTTGCAACCTATTGTCTTTGTACCCTTGGTGTTTGTATTACCATGCCTTTCACTACCCAAGCTACGCCATTGCTTTTGGAATATTTGGGTATTGTTCAGCCTTGGCTTAGCCCAACGCTGACTATATCTCAGTTTTCGGAAGTGATTTCTCTTTTTTTATTACCCATGTTTCTTCTTAGGTTGGGGTTAAGAGGCAGTATGTTGTTTGGTTTAATCTGTTGGACTATTGCGCTTTATGTTCTTTCGGTGGGTCAACCTGTGGGATTAGTTGTGCCATTGCTTGCCTTGAATGGTTTGAGTGTCACATGTTTTTTGGTAACTGGTCAGGTTTATGTGAATATGCAGGCGAAAGGTGATCTTAAAGCCAGTGTTCAATCGCTTCTCAGCTTTGTTCAAGGGATAGGTTTGGTTCTGGGCCACATCATGATTGGTTTGTTGCGTTCCAGCAGCCAGAATGCTTCGAATATGCGGGAAGAACTCGTTCTTGCGTTTCAAGTTGCTGCAGTAATCAACGGCTTGCTTTGTTTGATTTTTTATTGTTGTTTTTGGCCTGTGTTTAGCAAGAAGCCTGGCGTAGAAGTTAAATAAAAAAGGGAGGGCATTAGAGCCCTCCCTTTGAGTTAGTGACAGGAAGCTTTTAAGCGAGCAACTCTTTAATTGGGTTTGCACCCTTTTCAACAATTCGGATGGGTCTTCCAATTGGAGTTTGAACCGATTTCGTGTAATCGATTCCAAGAATACCGCAAGCCGTAGACATAAAATCAATCGTGCTAATAGGGCGCTCTTCAACCGTTGCGCCTTGTTTGTCGGTCTTGCCAATGACTTGACCCCCCTTAATCCCACCGCCAACCATAACGCTAGTCCAAGCTTTTGGGTAATGATCACGGCCTGGCTTTGGCCCGCGTTGGT